>OLRX01000561.1_pt1 | contig 32880 bp, 28 predicted proteins | sample 1672991 | NCBI WGS metagenome assembly OLRX01 (sample SAMEA3136744, study PRJEB25190) | human gut metagenome | biome: human gut; feature: human-associated habitat; material: faeces | place: Austria | collected 2013
AGAAAAAGCAATTTTCACAGTTCTTTTTTACGAATCTTTCCGCTTTCAGTCTTTGAAAACTCCTTTAGCAAGGCAAATTTGCGCGGGATCTCATAATCTGCCAGTCTTTCCGCCAAAAATTCCCAAATTGCCATATTGGTACAACCACATATCCCGCTGTCACTTCCGACATTTTCTAATATATCGGAATTTCAAACGATTGCCAAACTTGTACCACTGAAGGTTTACAAATTGTTTTTCTTTTTACTCAACTGCCAGAACGGATATTTCACGATACCGGTTGTGTTATTGTTTTGTCATCTTAAACGGTTGCTTTTCACTTCCGATGAATTTATAATAACGCCATAGGTTACAGTCTGAAACCAATCCCCGACGCAATGCGGATCTGGGGCGGACATTATAAATCGACACAGGAGGATACTGCCAAATGATCACCATTCAAAATCCGCTGACCTTTACTTCCTCTTATCCGCCCAAACGGTTAGGAGCTATCTCCGATCTGCTCTTTTTCGATATCGAGACAACCGGCTTTTCCGGCGACTACGCCTCGGTCTATCTGATCGGCTGCGTCTGGCACGACGGAAACACCTGGATTCTGACCCAGTATTTTGCCGAGACGAGGGATGCGGAGGAAGAGGTTCTCGACGCTTTTTTTGCACTTCTCCGGACAAAGCGCATCCTCGTCCATTTCAACGGCGACGGGTTTGACATTCCATTTCTGACGAAACGCTGTGTTTTTTATAAAAAGGACTGGAATTTTGAAGCAGTTGAAAGTTTTGATATTTATAAGAAAATACGCCCATTAAAGAAATTGCTGGGACTTGAAAATCTGAAACAGAAAAGCATCGAGCGGTTCCTCGGCATTGCCCGCGAAGATAAGTACAACGGCGGTCAGCTCATCGAGGTTTACGGTGAATATTTACAGACGCACTCTGAACTGCTGAAACACCTTCTGATTCTCCATAACGAGGATGACTTAAAGGGAATGCCGCAGATTCTGCCGATTCTCGCCTACCCGGACTTTCTGACCGGCGATTTTTCTTTCAAAGGTTCAGAAAGCCGTGATATCCCATATGCGGACGGAAACTCAGAAAAGCACCTGCTGCTTCACTATGAAAGCCCCGTCTCTCTGACAAGCGGATTCCAGTTTTCTATCGGTGAGCTGGAGCTGTCAGCGGAAGGAAACCGCCTGACGCTCGACCTTCCATTATATTCCGGGGAACTGAAACGATTTTACAGCGATTATGAGAATTATTACTATATGATCTACGAGGACTGCGCCATCCACAAAAGTGTCGGTCAGTATGTGGATCGCTCCGCCCGCAAGAAGGCAACCGCCAAAACGTGCTACACCCGCGCAGCCGGGCTGTTTGTGCCGCAGCCGCTTCTTGCAGATGGCACTCCGATGTGGCATGAATGCCTGAAAGCAGACTATAAGAGTAAGCAGCTGTTTGTGCCGTATTCAGAACAGCTTTTCACAGATCCAGAGACGGCAGTGCTGTACTTACATAATTATCTGAGAGAATTATCCTTATAAATTACAGCACCCGTCCACGCTCTCTTATCTCCCGGATCACGTGTCCCATCCGTTTTCTCCGGACTGCCTGTTCTTTCGCCCTCTCCCGCGCAAGCAGCGCCCGGATGAACGCAAAGGTTCTCTCCTCGCCCTGCTCTTTCAGCATCGTGAGGAGATATTCCAGCTGGTACTTCGTCCTCGGGTGCATCACGACAAAATCTCTGCCTCTTTCAAAGTATTCCCACGCACACGCATCCGTATAATCTTTTCCCTTATAAACCTTCGACGCGGCAATCCGATCCATTACCATCTCGATCAGGTAGCGAAGGGGCATTTTATTGCCGACAAGCCCCCAGGACTTGTCCGGTGCAAAATCGATCCAGTATTCGAAATGATGTTTGTTGCGTCCCTTGTGGTGCAGCCATGCCGCCGAATAGCCCTTTTCTTCTTTTTCCGCTGCATTTGGGCTGCGGTTTCCCTGATAATATTTAACGCCGGTCGCAAATTCCTCCCAGGAATACTTGGAGAGGTCGTGCAGAAGTCCCTGGCGGTACAGCCCTACCGCAAAGCAGTTTTTCATGACCTCACATTTATGTTTCGTGATCGTCAAAAAATGATGATACGCATTGTAAATATAATTCATTTTCCTACCTCTTTCCCCTTTTCTTTCCTCCTATTTTACCCCCCGTATCCTGGTTTGACAACCCCACTTTCTTTCGCGGCTTTCTGGAAAATATCCGTTACTGGGCACACGTGTGTGTACAGTAACAAATGCCCTTATTTTCCACAAAAATTTAACCATTTTTAAATGTCTGAATTTCCAGAAATTTTATGCGAAAACGTTTGACATCAATATGAAACTATGCTATTCTTGGAACAGGTCGTAAATCCATGCGACCATCACTATTTTTTATATTTTTTTGGAGGTATCATATGAACAGAGGTACTGTAAAGTGGTTCAACAACCAGAAAGGTTACGGATTTATCTGCGACGAGCAGGGCAACGATGTATTCGTTCACTACTCCGGACTGAACATGGAAGGCTTCAAGTCTCTTGAGGAAGGCGCTCAGGTAGAGTTCGAAGTTGTTAACGGTGCTAAGGGACCGCAGGCTACTAACGTAACCAAGCTTTAATCATCAACTTTCCAGTGTACCTGTTTTCCAAATATGTTTGATATATATTTTGCGAATACGTTATATTGATCTAAGTAAAGTGATTATAAAAAGGGATACCGCTTCGGCAGTATCCTTTTTTTCGTTACTGCTCACACATGTGTGAACAGTTACCTTTTTTCTGTCCTGCCATGCGGAACATATCCAGATATCCTTTTTCCGCACAGCAGCCATATCTATTATCTCATTTCTTTTTACTTCTTAGCTTTCTCGTACAGTTTTTTCAGCTCATCCACACTAAATTCATAGTGCTTGTTGCAGAACTGGCAGTTGACTTCGATGCTCTTGTCCTCGTCGATCATCTCCTGCAGCTCCTTGCCGCCGATGCTGATCAGCGCCTTTTCCACACGGCTCTTGGTGCAGTTGCAGGTAAACTGAATCGGCATCTTATCCAGAATCTCCAGACCAAATTGTCCTAAAATCAGCTCCAGAATGTTCTCCGGGGTCATTCCCTTATTTAACATCGTCGTCACCGGCTCCAGCTCACCGATCGTCTTTTCAAGTGCCGCGATCGTCGCCTCCTCTGCTCCCGGAAGAAGCTGGATGATAAATCCGCCTGCCTGGCGCACCGTATTTTCTTTATTCATCAGAACGCCCAGTGCCACGGAGGACGGAGTCTGCTCGGAAGTCGCATAGTAATAAGTCAGATCTTCCGCAATCTCACCCGTTACCAGGATCGTCTGTCCCACATACGGCTCTTTCAAACCGATATCCTGGATTACGCTCAAGACGCCGACTCCCAGCGCACCGCCCACATCCAGCTTGCCCTTCGCATTCGGCGGCAGCATTACCTCCGGGTGGAACGCGTAGCCCTTGACATTGCCGTTCTTATCAGCTGTCACCGTCAGACCGCCGATCGGACCATCGCCCTCGACCCGGATGGTTAAAAGATCGCTGTCCGCTTTCATCATCGATCCCATCATGACCCCTGCCGTCATCAGACGTCCCAGCGCTGCGGTCGCCACCGGGCTGGTATTGTGCGCCTGTCTGGCTTTCTCCACCAAATCGCGGGAAGTCGCCGCAAATGCGCGGATCTGACCATTCGCCGCCGTCGCCCGGAGCATATAATCTCCGGTCTGTCCCGTTATTTCACCTGCTTTTATCTTTTCCATCATTTATACCTCTTTTCCATGTTCTCTCGCAACCACATAGATTCGGTCGCTCTCTTTTCGCGGCGCGTTCTTCGTAAATGCGTCATACGCCGCCACAAATTCCATGCCCGCCTCTGTGAGCGCCTTTTTTATCTCGTCCAACGACCACGCGCGCTCAAAATGCGTCTCCTGATAGCGGCGGTATAAGTCATCCTCCTCGCGGATAAAGAGCGTCAGATCGTAGGAGTTAATTTTCTTCTCTTCATCATACTCATTTTCCCAGATGAAGCTCCCCTCGTCGCGCACCTCCGCGATCGTCTCACTTCCCATTGCCTGAAACTTTGCCTCCGTGTTCAGGTCGAAAATGAACATTCCCTTCGGATCCAGATAATTGTTGACCAGCGAAAATACGTGCGCCAGATCGTCATAATCCAGAATATAATTCAGCGAATCACAGATACTCACGACCACCCGGACCGTCCCGTACAATTCAAATTCGCGCATATCCTGCAATAAATACAAAATTGGCAGCCCGGATTCTGCCCGTTTTTCGATTGCTTCCTGCAGCATATCCTCCGAGACATCCACGCCGATCATATCATAGCCTTCCTTTGCCAGAAGCTCCGTCAGCGTGCCGGTTCCGCATCCCAGATCCAGCACCAGACCATCGTTGATCCCATATTCCTTTAAAAGAGAAGTCAGGTACCCGCACCAGTCCTCATAGGGAATATTATCCATAAACATATCATATACTTCCGCAAAACTCGTGTAAGCGTCCATTTAGCCTCTCCTTCTATATTGCCGATGCAAAAATGACTGCCATGCACCGAAAGCTTTCCCCTACTGCACAATCTCCTTCCGATGCCAGCACTCCCATCATAGCAATTTTTCGCCCTGTTTGCAAGAATAATTGAAAAAGCACGCGCAGATGATCAGGAATGGAGTAATTGTTCACAGGTAAGCACTTTTGGAACCGAACGTGCCGTAAGAAAACGTGGTGGCAGCAGGATTTTGTCGTATACACTAACTCTTGACGTTCCACGCAGAACTGACTATACTAGAGCGTATGAAAAATTTGACTGAAAAACAAAAACATTCCCCCATCAAAAGCCGCCGTTTTTACCGCCGGCAGATGTGGCTTCCGGCGCTGGTGCTGATCGCGTCCATCCTGCTCCTGTGGCAGAATGCCGGGGAAAATTCACACTCCCCGCGGCCGATAAACAGCCAGTGCAAGTTTGAAGATTTTTATAACCCGGCTCAGCCCTATGTCTCGGTGAACGCTCCTTCCTTATATTATACAGGGTGCGCTGCCTACGATGGAAAGAAAGAGACCGGATATTATTATTACTCTCTGGAAAATGGAACCTGCCATTTCTATCTGCTCGATCCGTCTTCCGGCTATCCAGAGCCGCCCGAACGCAAAGCACTTTCATTAAACGGGCGTTTGATCCGCCTGAACGAGGATACCTATGAATCGCTTCTCCAGACGATGGCGGACAGTCTCTCCTGGACGGTGAGCTCCCTGCGGAATATGACTTCTCCTTATATCATATCCGCTCTGCCGCATCCCGCCCTGACGCATGAGGTATTTCATCTATTAGCTGGATGTGCGTTTCTGATCGCCCTGGTGGATCTGATCTGGCTTTTTTACCATTCACTCCGGCACTGCCGGGAGCCGCTGCAGCTTTCCGGTGAGGCACAGCAGGGGCAGCAGGATTCTTCCAGTGAGCAGCCGCGCACTTTGATTTCCCACCGCAGGAAAAAACATTGACAGACGATTCGAGCCATGCCGCTTTCCCTGGCATAGGCCGAACCGTCTGTCTTTTTTCGGCTGCTATTTCGTTTTTCTCTATTTCAGCTTATCAAATTATGCTTCTATCTGAATACACCGCGCCCAGTGTGTCCTTGAAAGTTGTACTGCCTCCGGTGACAGCGGCACATGGGCACACGCCTCTCTTCTCTTCGGACATCGCTCATAAAAGATACACTTCTCCCCACTGCCCGCTATCTTCTTTGGTGCATTCTGGACGGACCGATCTTTTTCCTGATTTTCCAAAAGGTTCTCTTTCGTCTGTCCCCGCTCAGGTTTTTCCATCCGGCTGTCTCTCTCCGGCTCCGCACTCTGCTTTCCTGCCTCCGCATCCAGTTCCATTGTATCCCCGCCGATCGCCGCTTCCAGCAGAAGTTTCGTGTACGGGTGCGCCGGATGCTCATAGATCTCTTCTGCCAGACCTTCTTCCACAATCACACCCTTGTAAATGACCATGACACGGCTGCAGAGCCCGCGCACGACGTTCAGATCGTGGGAAATAAAGAGGATGGTCATCTGCTTTTCGGCGTGCAGCTTCAAAAGCAGGTTCAAAATCTGGGACTGGACCGTCACATCAAGCGCCGAAACAGGCTCATCCGCGATCACCAGGCGCGGATCCATGAGAAGTGCCACGCCGATGCTGATGCGCTGTTTCTGACCGCCAGAAAGCTCTCTCGGATGGCGCGCCGCAAAGGACTCGTCCAGTCCGACATTTTCAAGCATTTCTTTCACAAGCTGCCTGCGCTCTGTGCGGTCCCTGATGCCGCGCAGGCGCAGCGGTTCTTCCAGAATCCATCCGATCGTCCGCGCCGGGTTGAGCGATCCCGCCGGATCCTGAAATACCATCTGCGGACGGACGCCGTCACGCACTTTCACCTCACCCGTATAATTGTCGTGAAGTCCCAGGATCGTCTTGCTGAGCGTCGATTTGCCGCAGCCGCTCTCGCCCACGATCCCCACAATCTCTCCCTCTCTTGCCGACAGGTTCAGATCGTGAATTACGTGTTTTTTTCCTTTTTTGCGGAACAGACCGCCACGCACATCGTAAAATACGTTCAAATCCGTCAGGCGCAGGATCTCCCCGCCAGAGCTTTCCCCTTTTTCTCCCTCCGGAATCGACGCCACCAGATGGCGCGTATATTCATGCTTCGGATGCAGAAGGACGTCTTCCGTCTGCCCTTCTTCCACGATCTCGCCCTTATAAACCACGATCACACGGCTGCAGAGCGCACGCACAACATTCAGATCATGGGAAATAAAGAGAATCGACGTTCCCTTGGTCCGGTGGATATTCCGCAGAAGCTCCAGGATCTGTGCCTGAACGACACAGTCTAACGCTGTCGTCGGCTCATCCGCAATCAGAAGACTCGGAGAATTGATCATCGCCTGCGCGATCATCACACGCTGGCGCATGCCGCCGGAAAGTTCATGCGGGTATTTACCGCACAGCCCCTCCGGGTCCGGCAGACCGACTTCTGAGAGTGCCTGCACTACCCGTTCATGGATCTCAGCATTTCCGAGTTTCGTATGGATCCGCAGGCTTTCCCCGACCTGCCGTTCGATTTTCAATACCGGATTTAAGGAGGTCATCGGCTCCTGAAAGACCATCGCCATTTTGCTGCCGCATAGCTGTCTCCGCTTTTCCGGTTTCATGGTCACCAGATCTTCTCCCTGAAAACAGAGCGATCCGGAGGCAATCTCGGCGTCCTTCGGAAGCAGCCCCATCAGAGCAAGCGCACTCATGGATTTTCCTGACCCTGACTCGCCGACTACTCCGACGATCTCGCCTTTTCCGATCGAAAAGCTGATGCCCTTGACTGCCTCAAAGGTCGAATTTCCTTCTGGAAAACGGATCGACAGATTTTTTATCTCAACCAATGGTTCCATCTTTTCGCCTCCTTACTGCTGCATCGAGCGCAGCCCCTCGCTCACCATGCTGAATCCCAGAATAATCAGGATGATCGTCACGCCCGGTCCGATCGCGTACCACGGCGCATTGAACAGGTACGACTGCGCTTCGTAAAGCATTCTCCCGAGACTCGGCTCCGGCGGCTGGATTCCCAGTCCCAGATAACTCATACTCGCCTCCGCCAGCACCGCATTGTTAAATCCGATCGCCGCCGCCGTCAAAAGGCTGACCGCCGCATTCGGCAGAATATGGGCGAAAATAATCCGGATATGCCCTGCGCCAAGGATCCGCGCACTCTTGACAAAATCCAGTTCCCGGCACCGGATCACCTCACTGCGGACGATCCGGGCAAAACTCGGGATAAAAAGGATTCCCAGCGCCAGAATGATGTTGTAGCTTCCCGGCTTCGTCAGGCTGATGAAGATAAGCGCCAGAAGAATGCTCGGAAACGATAAAAGGATATCATTGAAACGCATGATCAGGTTATCGAAAAAACCGCCGAAATAGCCGGTCAGCGCACCGACGATCGTGCCAAACACACACCCGATCAGAACCGTGCAGACTGCCACAAAAAAGGTGCTGCCGCTTCCCGCCATCACACGGCTCAAAATATCGCGCCCGAAGTTGTCCGTTCCCAGCGGGTGTGCTGCACACGGCGCCAGATTGACTGCCATGGAGTCCATCGTCGTCGTCCCATACGGCGTCCAGAACTGTCCGATCAGGGCAACTGCCAGAAAGAACAGCGTGATCGCGCCCCCTATCATCAGATTATAATTCTTTCGTTTCATTCGTCTTCCCTCTATTCTTCCGCCGTCCGGACTCTCGGATCCAAAACCTGATAAATCATATCAACCGCAAAATTGATAAGTACGACCACCGATGTGACATACAGCACGATCGCCTGCACAACCGGATAATCACGGTTGGAGATCGAGCTGATCAGAAGTCTTCCGATTCCCGGCACGCTGAACACCTGCTCCGCCACGATGCTGCCGGCAAGGATCTCCGCGATTACCATCGCAAAGAACGTCACAACCGGAATCATCGCATTTTTCAGCACATGCCCGTACAATACCGCCGTTTCCGTATTGCCGCGGCTGTAGGCAGTCCGCACGTATTCCCGGTTCATCTCGGTCAGAATCGAGCTTCGCAGGAATTTCACCACCATCGCAATCTTCGGCAGCGCCACCGCGAGCGCCGGAAATAAAAGGTACTGTGCAGACTTTCCGAAATTTTCCGACGGTTCGATAAATTTACCCGGCTGGAACATATGAAGAATCAGTCCAAACACGTAGGTCAGGATCATGCCGAGAAAGAATGACGGCACCGCCATCAGAATCTGCGTCAGGCAGTTCGTCAGCGTATCGACCCATTTCCCGGCAAACCGGGCACTCAGGATTCCGAGTGGAACTGAAATCACCGTGATGATGAGCAGGGAAATGACTGCCAGAAGCACCGTGACCGGAAGCCGCTGTGCCAGAAGGGAGCGGACTGAGGTTCCCTCATACCGGTAGGACTCCCCGAAATCTCCCTGCATCGCATCGGTCACCCATCTTCCATACCGCTCCAGAAGTGGATCCTTTAATCCCATCTCATCCCGCGCCCGCTCTAACTGCTCTTCCGTCGCGTCCTTTCCCAGCCTGGAAAGTGCCGCATCGCCCGGAATCACAGAAAAAGCGGTAAACGTCAGGAAGGATATGACCAACAATGTGATAATGAGAGTTATCAGTTTTTTTATAAAGAATTTCATAATTCCCTCCTGCGTTTACCGCTTCTTATTCTGTTGTTATTTCCTGGTTACTGTTCACGGGCAGGCACTTTGGGAACCGAAAGTGCCGTAAGAAAACGTGGTAGCAACAGGAATTTGCTGGATTGTAACTATATATTTTACTGCTCTACCTGATATAACAGGGACATATCCTCTGCTGCCGTCGGGTAGAAGGTGTAGCCGCCAAACTTCTTGCTGACTGCTACGAGGTTCGCCGGATCTTCGATGTAAACGGCTGCCGCATCCTCTGCCAGGATCATCTGCGCCTTCTTGTAGTTTTCTACTTTTACATCGTCATCAACGGTTGTGTATGCTGTATTAAATACATCGTCGTACTCAGTGTTGGAGTAATGCATGAAGTTCTTCGCATCGTCTGTCACATATTTCTTAAGCCAGTCGCTCGGTGCCAGCGTTCCGTCAAAACCAATGACGGTCGCCTGGAAGTTGCCTCCCTTGTATACATCCTGCAGCCAGGTGCTCCACTCAACCTGATTTAAGGTCACGTTGATGCCGACCTGGGACAGCTCATCCGCGATGATCTGCGCGCTGTCTACGTGCTGGCTGTATGAGCTCGGAACGGTGATTTCCAGATCAAAGCCATCTGCGTATCCGGCATCTGCCAGAAGCTCTTTTGCCTTCTCCGGATCGTAGCTGTATACGGTCTCTGCTTCCGGCTCATAGTATTTCGACATTGCCGGAATCATATGGGAGCCGATGATGTGGCTCTTTCCGCCGAAAATAAAGTTGTTGATCGCATCGCGGTCTACCGCATAGCAGAGTGCCTGACGCACCTCTGTCTTGGAAAGCGGCTCGTAAGCGCTGTTTAAGTACATCGCATGGACGAGGTTCATGCTTCCCTGTACGATGTTGTAATCATCGCCCAGTGTCTCCGCCTGTGCGGAGGTTAAATATTTCAGAATGTCGATGGTGCCTGCCTGCAGCTCTACAAATGCGGTGTCCACATCGGCAATAAATTTAAATTCCACGCTGTCCAGGCTCGGAACGCCCTCCTGCCAGTAGCCGTCATATTTTTCCAGCTCCAGGTTCTGTCCCGGTGTGTAGGAAACATATTTGAATGGACCGGTACCGATCGGATTGCCTGCCGGGTCCTCGTTGGACTGCGGAATGATGGCAATTGTCATCATCGGAAGAAACTCTGAATAACTTTCTTTCAGGTTTACAACCAGTGTCTTGTCATCCTGCACCTCTACACTATCTACAAGCGAAGAAAAAGCGGAGGATTCGCCCTGAATCTCCGCATAACGATCGATGGAATATTTGACATCTTCGATGGTAACCGGTGTGCCGTCATGGAATGTGATGCCATCTCTCAATGTGAAAGTATAAGTCTTTGCATCATCGGAAATGGTGTAATCGCTGGCAACAGCCGAAATAAATCCGCCATCGGAAGTAGGCTTTACAAGCCCTTCGTACAAATTGAAAACCACGTCTCTAGTTCCTGCGTCCGTATCTACATGGGGGTCAAGACTAGCCAGGTCCTGCGTCATGCCATACACAACGCTGCCGCCTGGTACTGGTGTTCCTTCTGAAAGAGTATTACTGGTCTCTGCTTCGCTGGACTCGCCAGCTGCTTCTGAGGTGCCTTCTGCTGTCTTGCTGCCTCCGCATGCACAGAGTGAAGCAGATAACAAAAGTGCCATTACGCCTGAAAGAAGCTGTTTCTTTTTCATATCTTTGTCCTCTCGAATTCGTAATAATCTCTCATTATTAAATTGTCCTAGCCATTATAGCAGATTTTCATAGAAAATCAACTTTTCCAGCATAATTTAGGACTTTCTCACTATCTTTTAGGATGTTTTTTGTTGAAATTTACGAATTGATCCGGCTCGAAACTGTCAAAAATAAAAACATCAAACTGTTTCCGGTGCCTGTTTAATTCGCCCTGGTTTTTAATCGTCCACGCCGCCATCTTACATTTGTAGAAATAACGCAGCATTTCCACCGGAAGCGTGTTGCTGAACTGGCAGTTGTACGCAATGAAATCCGGTCTGCAAAATCCGTTCAGCATACAGTATGTAAGCATCTCCCGCACAATGACCGGTGTTTTCAAGCCCTCGCCGCGGTGATTGGTCGCAAGCTGTCCGCGCAAAACATTTGGACGATGGCGCTTAAACCAGCCGAGTGCCAGCGGACTGAACGATTCGATGCAGTACTCACCCGGATAACGGTCTAAAAGCGCCGCACATTTCTCGCAAAGCTCCCGGTGGACAATCTCCGCTTTCAGCTCGATGATAAGCGGTGTGCGTCCATCCGCCAGCTCAAGCACTGTCTCAAAGGCTGGTATCGTCTGGGATGAACCAAACAAACGATAGCTTTGCAGCTCTTCAAAGGTACAGTCGCGTATCTTCCGGTCAACGCCCGCCGCCCGCTTCAGATCCCAGTCGTGAAATACGACCGGAACCCCGTCTTTTGTCAGCTGTACATCCAGCTCGATCCCATATCCCATCTGGATCGCGCACTCAAACGCCGGGAGCGAATTTTCCGGACATTCGCTCCGGTTGTCATGAAATCCCCGGTGGGCGATGTATTGCCGCTCAAATGCCTGCATTCTCGCCTTCCGCCCCGTCTCCGGCAGCATACTGCAGTAAAACAGAGATAAGAGCGATATCGTCACCATCCCTGGAATTACGATTGTCATATGTAAATAGCCTCTTTTCTTTCGTCACACAACGGCTCTGCGCCGTCATACTAATCTTCTATCTCCCAATGCACCTGGCTTCCACCATTTCCTTTTTTTACCACCAGCTTGTGTCCCATCTCCTCTTTCAGCTCCGTCACGTGGGAAATGATGCCGATCAGGCGTCTTCCTCCGGACAGCTCCTGCAGCACCTGAACCGCCCGTGTTCGTGATTCCTCATCCAGGGAACCAAATCCCTCATCAATGAACATCGCATCCACCTTCACGCTGCCTGCCGCATTCTGGATGACATCCGCCATGCCGAGCGCCATCGCAAGCGCCGCCAGAAAGGATTCTCCACCGGACAGCGTTTTGACGTCCCGGACCCGGTCAGTCACAAAGCTGTAGACATCCAGGTCAAGTCCCACTTCTCCCTGTTTTCCCAGATCGGCCAGACCGCGGCATTGAAGTTCAAAGGTTCCTTTCGTCATCCGGCGCAGGCGGCGGTTAGCTGCCTGTATCATCTGGCGGAAATACTGGCGCTGTACATACGTCTGGAAATCGATCCGCGCCGCGCCGCTCAGTTTTCCGTCCGCCGTCTGGTAAAGCTCGCTGATCTGCTGTTTTTCCCGGTCAAGCTGCTCCCGTTCCTGCAGATACACCCGAAGTGCCGCATATGCATCCTCGTTGCGCGTCCGCACCGACATATGTTCCCGGTGAAGCCGCGACCAGCGCGTTTTTTCCTCTTCCCAGTGCCGGATCGCCTGCTGGATTTTTTCTTCCGGATCTGTTTCCGAATCTGCTTCCATATGTTCCCGGAGCGAAGATAAGCTTCCCTCCAGCTCCCGGCATTTTTCCCGGCACTCCTGTGCTTTCTTATCAGCCGCTGTCACCGCCTCTGCAAGTGTTTCCAGCTCCCGGCTGCGCTTCTCAAGCTCCACCCGGAGTGTCCGGCTGTCTTTCCACTCCAGCCGCTTCGAGAGTTCCTCCAGCTCATTACGTCTCGTCTGGCTCTCGATCGCCGCCTGCTGCACCTCACTTCTTTTAAGCTCCAGCGCAGCTTCCAGCTTCTTCTGTCCGGCTCCGTTCGCCTCCCGTTTCTGCCGGATCGTTTCTTCCATGGCAATCCGGTCAGTATAAGTGATTTCCGCCTGCCTGCATCGCCGGATTTCCTGTGCCATCTGCCGTAGCTCCTTCTCCAGAGCATCCACATCCGGCTGGGCTGCCGGACTGTCCTGATTTTGGCCGTACAGTTTTCCCTGGATCTCTATCCGCCGTCTGCTCTCATGTTCCAGCGAGATCTGCGCCTCCTGGCACGCCTCAGCGGCTGTCCTCTGCTTCTGATCGGCATCATCCCGCCCGGCACGCAGCGCTTCCACCTGTTCCTCCCGGATCGGCTCTGTCTCCAGACGGCAGGGAGCCGGGTGTTCCAGCGAGCCGCAGACCGGGCACGGTTTTCCTTCCTGCAGCTCTGCCGCCAGAAGTCCCGCCTGCATCTCCAGAAAGCGGCAGGACGCGTCCTGATACAACTGATCTGACTGCTGGTACGCCCGCGCGGCTGCCTGAAATTTTTCCTGGCGTTTTTCCAGTGACTTTCTCCATGTCCGCTCCGCTTCACAGCATTTCCCTAACTCCTGCAAAACCGCCTGGCGCCGTTCCATCTGCTCCCGCCGTCCCCGGCATTCTGCCAGGGCAGCGCGCGCCTCTACCGCCTCCCGCTCCTGGTTCCGAAGTATTTCTTCCTGTGTACGGCACGTTTCCAGCTGATTCTGCATTTTTTTCAGGTTTTGGGTCAGAGCCGTCCGCTGATGTTCCAAAGTTTCATATGCCTGCCGTTTTTTCTCCTGCTCCGCATAGAGCGGAAGCGCATCCTGCATCCGCCGGATCTGATCCTCCAGCTCCGGTTTCCGGCTCTCATAGGCTGCGGCAGCTTCCCGGCGCCTAGCCTCCATCTCCCGTCCAAATGCTTCCAAACGGCTCTTTTCTTCTAGTACCCGTTTTTCCTTTTTCACAAGCTCCAGATGGTTCTGTCCGGCGGCAAGCTTCTGGATTGCATTCTCTTCCAGTCTCCCCGCCTCTTCCTCGAGCCTCCGGCTTTCCTCCGACAACTGATGCAGAAATGAAAGCAGTTCCGCTCCATTTGTCCGGTACCGCTCTTTCAAAGACTGCCATCTTTCTTCCCACTCCGGAGCTACCGCCTCCTCCGTCCTGGGAACCGTCACCTGCCGGATGACTTCCTCGCACCGGGTCTTGTTTTCCTCCAGCCTTCCATACAGCGTCCGATCTGCCTCCCGCAGCTTCTGCTGGATTCTACCGTAGATCCCGGTATGGAAAATGCGCGAAAATATCTCTTTTCTTTCTTTGGAGGATGCATGGAGCAGACGGATGTATTCGCCCTGCGCGATCATCGTGATCTGCGAAAACTGATCGCGGTCCACGCCCACGATCGCCCGGATCTTCTCATCGATCTCACGGATCCGGCCGGACATCTCACTTCCATCCGGCAAAAGCAAAGACGCTTTCGGCGCCACACTCGTCGCCGTGTATGCGCCGTCCTTATTTTTCCGCTTACTGAGGCGCGTGTATGCCGGACTGCGGCGGATCGTATAATCCTGCCCCTTATCCTCAAACGTCAGTTCCACCCAGGTCTCCGCGTCCTCCGATGCATACTGGCTGCGAAGCATCGCGCCCTCTCTCCCGGCGCCGCTCGCCGCCCCGTAGAGCGCAAACGAGATCGCGTCAAAGATCGTCGTTTTGCCTGCCCCCGTATCGCCCGTGATCAGGAACAATCCCGTCCCCGCCCGTTCGAAATCAATCTGCGTCACGCCCCCATAAGAGCCAAACGCCGACATTGTAAGCAGCTTCGGTTTCATACGCGTTCCTCCTCCTCTGCCTCTTCCACCATGCGTGCCAGAATCGTCTCCTGTTCCTCTGTCATCGGGCAGTGGCGCACCGCCTCATAAAAAGAGGCAAATGCCTGAAACGGCGTCACCGCCCCGTTTTCCTCCGGTTCTTCCTCCAGTCGTTTCCGCGTCCTCTCATTGTCCACCCGGATCTCCAAAATATGCGCAAATAACTCCTCCAGGCGTTCCCGGAAATCGTACATTTCTTTTTCGTCCGTCAGGACCACGCTCACATACGCGTCCGCGCGTCCGCTTCCATCCGGCATCTTTTCCATCGTATCTGAAAGCAGCTTGAGTTCTTCCAGTGTCCCCCGCACGCGCTTTACATCGGGATGGCAGAGAATCGGCAGACGGCGGATCTGCGGCTCACTTCCTTTTTCTCCCAGTTCCACCACCGTGATCCCCTTCTGATGGTGTTCTTCACTGATCGAATATTTGTACGGCGTCCCACAATAGCAAAACCGCTCCTGCCCTACCTTCTGTGCCCCGTGGATATGCCCTAACGCCGCATATTCAAACGGTTCCAGCACCGACGCATCGATCGCATCCAATCCTCCGGAGGTCAGCACCGCCGTCTCTGAATCGCAAGTTTCCGGATTCTGACCGTTCCAGACAAAAAACTGGTGCGCCAGAACCACATTGCGCTCCTGCTTCCGGATCGTCTCCCGCGCCAGGAGTTTCTGGAATGCATCGGTATAACCATTGGTGTCAAACAAATGGCGCACATGACCCGGACGGATAAACGGTACCAGATAAAAATGAACCGGTCCCCACTCATCTGTAAGTGTGACCTGCTTTAAATACTCCGTCCGATCTGCCGGCGGCAGCGCCGCGATATGGATCCGGTGGCGTGCCAGAAACGATGCGCCATACGCCAGCCTCTCCGGTGAATCGTGATTTCCCGCAATGATCAGGATCTCCGTCCCCGGACAGCGCCCGGATAGCTCGGTCAGAAACCAGTCAAAAAGCGTATACGCTTCCCCCGCCGGGACCGATTTATCATAAATATCCCCGCATATCAGAATCGCATCCGGCTTCTCTTCCTCCGCATATTTAAGTATCTGCAAAAACGCATTCTTCTGGCTCTCGCGCAGGCTATAGCCATTTAACATTTTCCCGATATGCAGATCAGAAAGATGAAATAGTTTCACGCAGGCACACCTCCTTTTTCTTTCTTTGATCCACTATTTTTTTGATTTCCAATTTTTCCGCTTAAACATATAGGCATTTTCTGGACATATATGGCAAAAAGCGCCGACACATCGAACCACTTCCCGTGCCAGCGCCTTTTTTGGTTACTGTGAACCGTTACCTTTTTCTGTTTTGTTCTTCACTCTTAATCCAACTGGATCAATGCCATAAAGACCAGATCTTCATCTCCGGTATTGGCAATGCCATGACCCCAGCCATCCGGCGTGAAGGTCTTATCGCCGACGGTAACCGGACGTTTCGTTCCATTGTCATCGTACTCGCCCTGTCCCTTGATGATATAATACGTCTCGCTCTCGCCGTGGTGCTCATGATAGCCCAGGGAACATCCCGGTGCGATCGTTACCTCGGCAAACATCTTACATTTTGCATTTAACTCATTGTCATCCAGAATGTATTTTACAACTACCTGTCCTTTGCCGCCGTTCGCATTTTCCTTAACAACTGTCTTCATGCTGCTTCCTCCTCATCCTGTGCCATTCTTTCAGATTCGTTCGACACTATTTTTCTATGGAGTATTATAAGCGATTTTTTTCTCAACTTCAAGATCTCTACTTAAGCGCAATCCGCATTTGTTGCAGTTCAGAAAATTCCTACTTGCTAAGTTCAATCCGCATTTCCAACTCGCTGTACGGAATTGTCACCTCCGGGAATCCTTCCGCATACGATGCAATCTCATACGGCGCATAATAGAAAACCACGCCCGTCTCGCCCAGATAAAACGGCGATTCGTAGCTGATGCCGTCTGCCACCGTATGTTCCAGATCCTCCGGTGATTCAAAGGCAAAATTTGTCTTTTCCGCCAGCTCCCGGAATGCCGCACCGACCTTCGTCTGCAGCTCCTCCACCGGATTCTCGACCACATCGCTCAACGACAGGCGTGCCCCCGTTTCCCGGTCAAAGACAAAATACTGGCGGAACGGCGTTCCGTGTGCGCCGCCCGTATATTCATATCCATCCGCACGGACGCAGACATAATGATCATCCAGATACGTAATCGCGTCATCTCCGTCGATCGTAAGCGCCATCGAATAGACCGGCTGCGCTGCATCCGCCTCCTGCGGAAGTGTCTCTTCCTCCGATCCGTCCGATTCCGCCGTATCTATGCTCATCTCCGTGTCCAGATTCATGGAATCCGTCCGCGCCGCCGACAGAACCGATGCCTGCAGCTCCTGCATCGTCTGGTTCATCGCCTCGACTGCATCGCCCTCGCCGTCAAATACCAGCCGCTCTGCGTACACACTTCCAAGCTCCCGGCTTCCATCCGCACTCTTTAACGTCTCCGACTGCGCCTCGACATGCCCCAGCTCCCGGATCGGAGACTGGAACAGAACTGGCTCTAACAGCGTCGCTTCCCCGACTGCCGCATCATCCAGCGTTTTTTCGCCCAGATAAACGCCGTAATCCTTAAACTGCTGGCAGTATGCTTGATTTCCCGTCACATAAAAATTACCATACATAGAAAAATCATTCGTCATGCCCGGCTCTTCCTCGACCGTAAAAAGCGCATTCTGCGCCTCGGCGGCATTTGCCGCTGCATCTGCCTCCGCATCCGCCGCAATCCGCTTAAACAAAAACTCTCCCGTGCTGGTCTGGGATGCCTGATTTTCCATCAGATACAAATATCCGTCCTGATACTGCACCAGGCTGATATTTTCCGCCGTCTCATATAAAAGCGTCCGTTTCTCCGGGTCGGAGACCTCATAGCGGTAACACTGCGTATTTCCATTGCCATCCCGAAGTAGGGCAAAGAATGCGTCCTTCGCAAACAGCACCGACGATGTATTCGTAATATCCGAAATCTCCCTCGGATGGCTGCCGTCCGCATCCGCAATCACCAGGCAGGTTTCATTCTGCACCGGCATATACCCAAACTGTTCCGTATAATATGGAAGAATCCCATTAAACAGCTCGCTGCAGCCTGCCGGAATCTCCCCGTAGATCGTGTCTGACGGTGACAGCTCTCCCGCTGTTTTGCCATTCTCATCGAGCGTATAAATGACATTCATATTGTAACCCTTGACATACAGGCGGTTCTTTGACGCATAGAGCACCGACGGCTGATCCGTCAGATCCGCTAAATGCTCTTCCACACCGCTCTCCAAATCCAGCCGGTACAGCCCATAAAGCTCCGTGCCCTGCGTGCTGCCACTCTCCGCCTGTATCCGGTCAAAATACAGCCCGACTCCGTAGACCCAGAAGGTGCTGTTTTCATCTCCTGTGTCAAACTGGCAGAGCGTCTTCATCTCGCCTGTCTCCTTCGAAAGGGAACGGATCTCCGTGCGGTATTTGAGGTACAGCATGCCATTCTCCTCCAGCACCCGATCCGGCGCTCCGAGCGCCGTGCTGACCGCGCCCTCCGTTTCCTCTGCCGCCTGTGTCTGCGCTGTTGTCTCAGCCGCCGGTGATTTTTTGCACGCTGACAGGGCTGCCGAAGCAGCAATCAAAAACATCGAAGCCGCCAGCACTGCCCTATACCCTGTCTTTTTCTGAACCTTTTTTCTCTGGTTCTGCTCTGTTCTTCCCTGATTCTGTTTCATTTCTTCCCGTTTCCACTCTTTCTGAGCCATCCGTCCAAACTCCCCACACTTTTTCTATTTTTCATCGGACCTGCGTCCGCTTTTTCTTCTGAATACAGGCGGAAATGGTGAATCCATCCCCGCCTGTCATACAGTGTACCCTGTTTTTTTTGCAATGTCAAAAGGTGTTCCAATATATTAAGTTATATTAATGAAACTGTAAGATTACAGTACGCGGACAGGCACATGAATGCCCAATAGGGAAACCAAAAGAAAAATGAAAGAAATTCTCTAAATAACGATTCTATGCCCACGGATCTGCTGCCGCCGGAATCCGGATCCCGGCAAGAAGCTGCTGCTCCCACAAAAACCATTGTCCCGTAGAGGGCTTTTTCCTGAGTTTCAATGGTCTTGGACTGTCTGCGCCACTGCAGTTCACATAAAGTGTCAGATAACCATCTGCAAGCTGGCTTCTGCTGTATGGATTCTCCGATACAACCACACGATACGGCATCACCGGCGTATAGTTATTCTCCGGAGAGGAGCCTGCAAAAAACGACCGCATCAGATATTCCTTTCCACGGAACCGGTCCTTTAAAAACTGTTTATCGATTCCATTTAACGGTCTCGGTCCCCTTAAGAAATCCAGCATCTGGACTGCATCCTCCTGATTTTCCGGGAATCTCGCCAGCGCTGCAATCGTAAGCGCCGCAACCTCCTCTGGGACAGTAAGAACCGCCTGCGGCATTGCCGTAAGCTCCCCGACCGTTGCCGGTAAGCGTTCTAATGTGATCTCCCTCATACGATCCCTCCTTCTTTATTCCAGTAATTCCCAGTCTCCGGTCAGATAATTCATGCGATATACCCCTTTCATGGTCAATGCATAGTAGCCTTCCCGGACATACTGGCTTCCATTGTCGCTGATCAGCACATAGACTCTTCCAGACTCTCCGTCGATTTCCTCCGGCTCCTCCTCATAAAGACTCATACCCTGCATGATCTTCTCATGGATCTCCGGGATCTGTGACATGTATTCCAGGTCAGCGGCATCTCCCTCTTCACCGGCGCCCTCACCGTCCGCCTCACCGTACACGTTCGGTGGTGTGTAATAGAAGGTAGCAGAATCATTGCCGGTATACGGGAAGAAGGATTCGCCGCCAAGATCCTGAATAAACACCGTATCATTATCCGGCTCTACCCGGATCGTACCGGTCCGCTCACCATCCGGCGTATTGAACCAGTAATCATACTCCCACAGTTCTGATCTTCTTACATAGGTTCCGTCCCAGAAGAAACGGATCTCCTCTCTTCCATCTACGAAAAGTCCTCCATAATACCAGATCGTGGTGGGATTTCCATCCGGATCCGTCAGGAATGAAACATTATAGAAAAACGGCTGTCCCTGGTCATTAACATTCGCATCACAATACCAGCTTCCTTCCATATTGTAAAGATATCCGGTATTCACAAACGCATTCTTAACAGCCAGCGGAACAAAATCCTCGTTTCCGAAAACCTCGCCCGCATACAGATTGTATTCTGGGCACCAGCTCACTGATCTGCTTCCATTCTGCGCTGTAAGCATCACATTCGAATGCAGATCACTGACATTGCAGCGCAACAGGAACGGAAGCCCGTCCGATACACGGGCAAGCTCTTCTTCCTTTACATCCTCAAAGGTATCCGCGTTCCATGTACTCCGGTTGATCGTGATCGTCCAGTTCTCACCTGCCGGAACAATGACATACCACTCATCGCCCTCACATTCGATCCGGTGATCTGCCGGAAGATTCTCCAGATATGGAAAGAGGCTCTTCACCTGCTCCTGTCTTCCTGTACCCATAAAATCTGCCGTATAATCGACAAAATACACACCGGCCGCTGCATGCAGCTGGTTCACATATTCCTGTTCCTCCGCAAGTGCACTTTTACCGGCCGCTGTCATCCAGGTGCTCCCGGAAACTGTTTTCTGCATTTCTGATCCCGGCGTCTCACGGAGCAGCTGATCGCTGTCCGCATGAAGTTCTGAGCCGGACTCTGCCCCGGTCTTCTTTTTCATAAACCGGTTTATATTACCCTCTGCTTTGTCTCCGTCCGTGCCTGTTTCATCTTCCCGGGATACCACATCCGGATTCTCCATTCCGCCCTTGTCCTTTATATCGACGAGCGCACAGCCGGTAAACAGCGAGCATATCAGGGCTGTCAGAACAATCCGGCTGCCACCCAGAAAGGTCCTTTTCATTTCTAACGTTTTCGTCATGCTCCTCTTCCTCCTTCCATGCACTCCGCGCTTCACTAAACATCAGCCTCCAGACTCAGAATAATCCTCAATCATACGGATCGAGTGATACTGCTCCGTTCCATACATCTGAACCATCAGATCATTTCCATGAGTTGTCGGATACATCCAGGCAAATACTTCCCCGCCTGCATCCTCGATCACATAGCCCTCCATTGTATTGAACAGGCGAAGATCGGTTTTTGTATACAGAAAATCTGCTTTCTGATCATATGCCTCATAATCTACGCATCCGACTTCGATACGGTCTTCGGGTCCTGTCAGAGGACGATCCGTATCGCCAGAAGTGTACATGCTGAAGCTCCAGTTTTCATAAAGGATCGCATCCGGATTCTGGAACATGGATTTATAACATCCCGGTGTAATCAGACACATGCCGATCTGTGCAGCCCATTTTCCATCCGGTCCGACATAAAAGCCATCCGGTGTCATGTGATTTTTCAGGATCTGTCCATTCTCGTCAAGATAGATATAGCTTCCGTCCTTCTGCCTTACCCAGCAGGATGCGTCTGCTTTTTTCCTGTAGACACCATGAAAGAATTTGCTGTAAGATGCGGATGCGTCCACATAAAGCATATTCTCACTTAAGGTCCAGATTGCCGGAATCTCATGAACCTCCAGTGTTTCCGCCTTGGTCCTCGTTTCGTCCGTAAATTTCAGGGCATCCACAGCCGGCTCACCATCCATGGTAAAGGAAATGTATACATAATCCTGATCTGTGTCTGTTACCGTGACACGCTGTCCATCTGAACGATAGTATGTCCCATCCCAGGCCGACCGCGGCGATACACGTGTCCATCCATTTTCCGCAAATGCCGTAATCGACATCGCAGCTGCCATCATGCCGGCAAGACCAGCCGCGATCCATCCTTTTCCGTTAAAATGTTTCATTTCCAGCCTCCTTTCCACATTGAGCCTGCTAAAATTTTCCGCCGCCACCGCCATGCGTCGTTCCGGAGGAAGACGTATGTGTTGAACTTCCGCCACTGCTACTGCTGCTCTTTGTTTCTTTTTTCACCCGGTTGATATTGCTGTACAGGAAAAGATCCTGTTTTCCTGTCAGATTCATGCTGCCCGACCGTACATAATTGGCTGCTGATTTTGCTTTGCGAACACTCTTGAGCTGTGCTTTCATGCCGTTTACAACTACAACACCCAGAACAGCACCTATCACGATGCAGACAAGCAACACTACCGGAGACATCGGTTTTCTCGGGACATCGTCCTTGTCGAAGGGATGACCGGTCCGCGCCTGGTCGATCAAGTCATCACAGCACGCTGCATAGGTACGGAACGCCTGTGCATAATCGCCATCTGAAAGGGCCTCCAGCATCTGATCTCCGACATACTGGATACCGGCATCCGTAAATGCCGTAATTGCATAACCGCAGGTCGAAATATGCCATTCACGTTCCTCCATACTGATCAAAAGCATCAGGCCATCCCGGTCTTCGCCATAACCGAAATTGCAATAATCGTACAGATCATCCGCGCAGGCTTCAATGCTGCTGGAACCGTCCAGATTATCTACCGTCGCAATCGTCACATCCATCTTCTGGCGTTCACTGAGCTCATCCAGAAGCTCGTTAATCTCATCGGTCTCCTCATCAGAAAGAAGATATGCCGTATCTAACAGTCGTTCATATTCACTGGAAAAACCATCTGCCGCATAAACGGTCATACTGAAAGCGTAAGCTGCGAGAAGCCAAGCTGCTGCCATTCCGATCAGTTTACGTCCTGCTCTTTTCATCTTCTCCACTCCCCTTTCTATATGATCCGCGCCAGCCATAAAAGCCAGCTGACACCGTAAGCTGCTATTGCAAACATTGCTGAAAGCCCTATCGTCCAAGTTTTTGCTGCTTTCTGATCCACCGGCAGATCGCCCACGAATTTTCCGCTCTGTCCATTCATGGCGAAGCGGTACTGTTTTCCATTCCACGTTGTATTTAAGATCCAGACCGGATAAAGCGCGTATTTCGCACTTCCGCCATGCAATCTCACGCTGCTCTGCTCTGTCGTTACCGACGTATATCCGGTTACTGTTGATTTAAAATTGTCCTCAGTAGAGCGTTTTACGCGTTCATTTGCACGTGCAATGCTTTCTTCCGCGCCAACATCATATTTATCCGCCATGTAGCCCGCCAGATATGCTGTCTGGAACGGGACTGCGTCCTTAAACTCGAAGGGCTCGATAGACTCCATCAGATCGTCCTCCATCTTCGTCGATCCGTCAACCGGAACCCTTGTAAAACCAATGCTTCCGCTGCGATTTACCATAAAAAACTTTGTTTCCGTATAATTATAATTTTTATCGCTCCAGCTCCTGACCTTGGTCGCACGATAGCGGATATCCGCATCCGCATCCGTATCAAACAGCCAGAATGGAACGTAAACACCCTTGATCTCATCAATATGGTTCTGATCCTTAAAGACCTTCGGAAGAAGCCGTTTTCCTCTCAGATGACGCAGCAGACCGGCCTTTGCCGCCTTTTTGTCAAGCTTGAACGGAATCACATAATCCGGTTTTAGTGCTCCCTGAAACTGTCCGGTCACAACGATCGGATTTCCGCAATACGGGCACGCAGAGGCTGCCATGCTCTCATCTCCGACAATCTCTCCACCACAGGACTGACACTGGTAGGTGCGAAGACCATCCGTCTCACCCTCTCCCCATTCCTCTCCTGCATTCGTGTCCCATACCATTTTGTCCGCCTGCTCCTGATTCAGTGCCTCGTCATATCCCTGAAGCGCCTCCATCTCAAACTCTGTGTCGCAAAACGGACATTTCATCTTCTGGATCGTGCTGTCAAAGTGGATCGCGCCACCACAGCACGGGCACTTATATTCCTGTACATTTCCCATACCGTCATCTCCTTCCCTTTCTTTTCTCCAAATCCTCTAAAGGGTACTGCCGCTCTGCGGCAGCACATCCTCCAGATTAATGGTGAGAACCCTCTTTTTCTTACCTAGCAATTGTGAAAACTCTGCCTCCAGCGTTTTTTTCCGCCATCCGGCAAATGATACGCAGACTTTACTTCGATTGTCTTCCCTGGCATGATCTCGGTCAGCTGTGCTTCCGTAACCGTTGCACCGGTCTTTGCTCCCTGCTGCACAGTTGCCGTGTCCAGAGCAATCCCGTCAAGAAACACTTTTTCCGACACGGCCCAGAGATAAGAGGTCGCCTCTTTGCCATTATTGGTAAAATCCAGGGTCAGGACTACTGCTGACTGACCATCTACATCCGACATGACAGCAGCGCCCTTATAACGGATTTCATAGTCGTCCAGGACAATAAGATTGGGATCGGAAGGCGTCTTAGACTGCTTCTTCTCACAGGCAGCAAGTCCAAGAGACATCACTCCGACCAGAATCAGAATCAGACAGCAGAACTGTTTTCGCTTCATATCCCAATCCCCCTTTACTGCCCGTGTTTATTGAAACCATGCTTCTTCCGGATCTGTAAACTCTGCATTTTGGATCATAACATCCAGGAAATCCAGCGATTTCTGGAAATATACTGCCTCATTCTCATTCAGCGTCTTGGTAGCCTCCGCCAATGCCTTCACATCCAGATCAGAATCATCCACATAGGTATATGCAAATGCGCGATAATAGTTCTCTCCGACCTGAAAACGGATCTCGCTGCCAAGATAGGCCACATACTTGGTCTGTTTGATATGTGCAGGATAGCCTGCGATGGTGTAATCTGAATATCCTTCTGTCACTTCATAGGTTGCTTGATTGATCGTAGAGGTTATGAGGCCAACAATTCTGACCGGAATCTCATCTGCCTCGTGGATCTCTGACCGGAGCTGATATACGCAATAAGAGTCCGTAGGCCGGGTCACTTCAGCGTTTACTCCATTGTAGTCAAAGCTCTCCGGAAGAGAACACATCGGAGTTCCCATGTATCTGCGTCCGCTGCGGTCCTCCCTGCCTTCATAGTCTGTTGTCACCGTGACCGTGTCAAGGAACAGATCTCTTGCCTCCTTCAGTCCTGGCTTCTGGGCATAGCTGTCATCGCCGGTCCAGAATTTCACCAGCATATAGGTTTCTAATCCATCCGCATATTTACCGAAATCAATCTGATAATCCCAGGATGTGCTTCCTGCTTCAAATGTTCCCGGATAATCTCGGATTGTGATTTTTTCCTTACTGTCCATCTGCTCCTGAAGGCTTTCCGGTGTCGTTGCCGAAAGCTGGATTGTCACATGCAGTGTCGTATCCTCATTGTACTTTGCTTTATAAACACTTTTCTGCACCGGCGTAACCGGATCTCTTCCATTCCGGTTTTCCACGCTCCATGCTTCTGCCTGCTTTGGAAGATAAAATTTCGCCTGGATCTGAAGCTTCTGGTTTGTCAGCGTGATCTCTTCTGCGTTTTCCGGTATCTTTGCCTCAGTCTCCAAAGGCTCTGTTTCTTTTACTGCCTCAGTCGTAGTTTCCTGCGATGCCTGAACGGATTCCTTTGTCTCCGCCGGCTTCTTTCCACCGCCGCATGCCGTCAGGCTGAGTGCCATCATTGCTGCCAGAGCGGCTGTCATCAATCTACTCTTTTTCATCATCCGTTCCTCCTTTTCCCCGGAACACTCCCACAGGAATGTTCCGGTCAGTGGACATTTAGCTGGTTCTGTCTCCGCCATCAAAAGGGATCTCCGCACTGCGGACAGAATTTCGGCGGATGCGCCGGATCTGCCGGCTCCCAGCCGCATTTGTCACAGCGGTACCGGATTGCCTCCGGCTTCTGTGCACCGCAGTTCTGGCAGAATCTTCCGCTATTTGTCATTCCGCAGGAGCAGGTCCAGCTGCCGCCCTGTGCCATGCCTCCATTCTGCATCACGTTTCCGTTCTGCATCATGCCTCCGTTCTGCATCATGTTTCCGTTCTGCATCATGCCTCCGTTCTGCATCATGCTTCCGCCCTGCATCATCCCACCTGCCAGCATTCCCGCACCTGTCTGCAGAATCTGATTGACCATTCCCGGTCCGTCCCGCATCGTCTCTGCAAAGGCACTGGCCGGCATCGGCTGATTTAACAAAACGGCAATGATCTCATCGGACATACGCTGGTATTTCCGGTAATCCGCATTGTATTCCGGATGTACCATACTCTGGCGTCTGCTGGCTGCAAGTCTGCCGACTCCGCCAAAGCCGCCGGTCTGCTCATCAACGATCTCCACATCACTCGGATTTAAGCGGAAACGAATCTGGGTAAACCATGGATTTCTGACTCCAATTTCGATATTGAAGTTATAGGAATAGCAGAATCTTGGCGGATCATAGCTGACCTCCTTACCCTGTGAATCCTTCCTCTTAAGCTCCGTATCATCCTCATCAAGATCCAGATTGCAGGAGATCACATCAGAAAGGCTGATGATATCCGGGTTTGCTTTTAAAAGGTCTGAGGATGATGTCACTACAAATCGTTTTCCCGCTTCATCGACCATAACCTTCATCCGCTCACCGATAATACGTGTTGCCTGGAAGCGCTCCAGCTCTTTTCGGTTTTCCTCACGGTAGTCCAGCTGTTTCTTGATCTCATCTACCGTAGACGATTTCCGTTCAGAAAAAAACGGGGAAAGCTTCGCCGCACAGTCTTTACAGAGGTTTCCATCCTCCAGTTTCCGGTTTCCAAGAAGACCGATCTTTTCTCCACATACATCGCAGTATTTTTTATCAAAAAATCCCATACAAACCTCCCTTTCTGACATCAGCCATATCTGTTTGTGCACAGTCATTGCTATTTTCTATCTTTCGTTTGAGATATCTGCATCATCGAACGGATCTCCGCACTGCGGACAGAATTTCGGCGGATGTGCCGGATCCTCCGGCTCCCAGCCGCACTTATCGCAGCGGTATAACAGAGCTCCCTCCGGTTTCTTTGCTCCGCAGTTCTGGCAGAATCTGCCTTTATTTACGGTTCCGCAGGAGCAGGTCCAGCCTTCGCTGTCTGCAGGCTTTGGAGATCCGCATTCCGGACAGAACTTTCCGGTTACTGTCGTACCGCATTTGCACTTCCAGCTTCCAGCAGGCTCTATCTTCGGCTCCGGCTTCTTCGCTCCGCACTCCGGACAGAATTTTCCGCTCACGGTTGTTCCGCAGGAACAGGTCCAGGTATCCCCCTGCGGCCGTTCCGGTGCCGGCTGTGGTGCTGCAGGCTGTGGTGCTGCCTGTGGCTGCTGCTGTCCCATGGCAAACAGGTTCTGGGCATTCATGCCGCCCATTCCGCCAGCATTCATCGCCATACCCATTCCCATGAATCCGGTCATTGCGCCGGCGTTGTTTCCGGCAGCCGTCTTCATTGCGTCGACCTGTCCTCCAACAAGGCGGGCAGCCGCTGTTGTCGGATTGGTGGTCATTGCATTTTCTTCCCACTCGTTGATCTTCTTACGCTGATCCTCCGGAATACTTAAGGAATTGATGTTAAAGGAGAATACCTCAATGCCTCGTTTTTCCTTCCATGTCTTTGAGAGAACTTCATTTAACGCATCTGACAGATCCTGCGTATGTGCTGGAATCTCATAGTACTGGACCTTCTTTGCCGACAGCGTGGAAAGTGCCGGCTGCAATGCTGTCATAAGCTCGCCCTTTAAACGTCCAGAGATTTCTTCACTCTCATAATCCTGCTCCACGTTTCCGCATACGTTTGTATAGAAAAGCAGCGGATCACAAATCCGGTATGTAAAGTTTCCGTTACAGCGGATATCTACAGAAAGCTTGTAGCCAAGCTCCTCGTTCACGATCACGCGGAACGGAACCGGTGTTGCCGTACCATAGAGAATCTCTCCCATTTCTTTTGTATTGATGTAGTAGACTCTCTGATCCTTTCCTGTGTCACCGCCATAGGTAAAACGTTTTCCAATAACCTGGAAGGTCTGCTTAATGCTGTCACCCAGATTACCGCTGAAAATACTCGGCTCTGTCGAAGTATCGTAAGTAAATTCTCCTGGCTCCGCACAAACCTCAACAACCTTTCCCTGTTCCACGATCAACATACACTGTCCGTCCGCAACGGCAATTCCGCTGCCGTTGGAAATAATGTTGTCATTTCCCTTTGTATTAGAAGAACGTCCAGAGGTACGCTTCTGTCCCTTTGTGACCAGCACATCTTTTCCCATGGAATCGCAGTAGAAAAACTCTTTCCACTGATCCGCCAGTGTTCCGCCCAATGCTCCCATTCCTGCTCTAATAAGTCCCATACCCATTTCTCCTTTCCATATCACCAGATTCTTTTGATCCAGGTCTTTGCTCTGGTTTCAATATATCATTTTTTTCATGAAAATATATAGTCACGATGAGTATATTAAGCCTTTTTCGGGCAATTTTGACAAAATACTCAACGCGAGTATACAATATATAGTTTGTATCCTATCCAAGGCACTATATATAGTGTTTTGGATAGGACAGACTGAAATCCTACTTTTCTGCTTTATCCGCCGATCCCATTTTCTTCAATCGTCATCCGTCCATCCACAACAGCATCCAGCCACTCATGTTCCTCGAAATACTCTATCAGAATATCCTGACAGGAGGAAGCAATGCAGCGGGGCTTCTGGAGTTTGGATATGGTTTCATAAGAGAGCTTCAAAAACTTCTCCACATTCTTGAAATGGAAATTCTGCATTCCGACTGTAAAGATCGTATCGTCACTGACTTCTCCGCCAATTTCCTTGCCACAATAGGTTAAGGAGTCAAACTCTCCCCGTTCGCGGTTATAACGGAAACGAAGAGTTGATGGAATCTGATAAAACTCCGAATGTCCTGAAAATGCTTCGTCACGGACCATATACCGCAGCATCTCCCGAAGCTGACCTGCCGTCACCTTGAACATATAGACCCCGTCATCATAAGGGAATCCCTCGAGCAGATCTGCATAGGTAACAACCGGACCAAGCTTCTCACTCCGGATACTGCCGGAACCGATCAGCATGATATCCACGCCAAGACTTTCCGTAAAAATATCTGCAAACAGATTTCCAAGTTCTGTTTCCTGCGTCCGCTCCGGATGCGTCAGCTCCCGGCGGAAACGACCGATAATGAAATTATATTTCTCATCGAGCTGCCGTGTGAAGCGCTCCAGTACCTGCTCCATCATCGGACTTCGAGGGCAGGTATCTGCAGTGATCGGTACACTTTGCCAGGTATAAGAATCAATACAGTTTCCATCAGTATCAACGATGATATCAAAACGACCGATCTGATCCGTGCCGGTACCGGCCTGTGCGATCACAACGCCGTTTTCCTCCACCGCATGCTCCGGCAGCGTGTGGGAATGTCCTCCGATTATGAGATCTACACCCCAGGCCGGATCCAGCTGTCTCGCGAGATGCCGGTCCTCCTCAAAGCCAATATGCGTCAGAATAACGGTAAAATCGATGTCGATGCTATTGTGCGCGTTACAGATCTTTCCGATTTCAGCGGCGGCGGCAGCCGTATCCACAAACGCTCCAACCAGGGATTCCGATTTCGTCTGGTTGATCACATCCTGCGTGATGACACCGATGAACAGGATATTCATGCCATCTACCCGGAAGATCTTATACGGAATAAATAATCTGGTTGCCGTATTCTTAATGTAAAGATTCGCATTGATGATCGGGAATCTTGCACATTTTTCAATAAAAAGAAGGTGAGCGATCCCGTAATCGACCTCATGATTTCCGATCGTAACAACATCCGGCGCCAGAGCATTCATAATCTCGATCGTAGAAAGCCCTTTGTATTCCGAGTCGATGACCGAACCGCGGAACATGTCTCCCGCGATCGCGTACAGAGTATTCGGCTCTTCTTTCCGAACGCGCTCAATATAGCCGGACAGCATCGATACTCCCCCCACCAGCTTCTCGTCTACCTGTTCGGCAAGAAAATCCCCATGCATGTCATTTGAATGAAGGATTGTTATTTTTTTTGTATGTTTCATAAGTGCATCCTCCTTTTTCACGTGGTATCCGAAGACCGGTGGGTATGCTCCCCAGAAATTTAGATTCTAAAGCTTCAGTCAGCAGGCTGATCAAATGTATTGAAGGTTTCCCCATCGTCCATCAGACAATTCTCAAATACGATCCGTTCCATACTCAGGGTATCTGTTTCGGCTAAAAAAGTATGATAAGTATTCTCCTTGAACACACAGTTCTGAAACAGAACTTTCCACGAATTCGGAGCTGATATAAATGGATAAGCCTCCGAATCGGAATGGTTTCCAAGGATCTGGCAATCCTGCAGAAGCACATCATAGCTATCATGAAATGAAAACATACTAAACTCCCTGCTGTCCCGGAAGGTACAATTTTGAAATCTTGCCACATCCACACTGCTCAGCTCAACCAGTCCGTAGGTACAGTCAAACAGTTCGCTGTCCTCCACCCACAGAGTGCTCGCTTGATATGCCTCCACACCATAGGTTCCGCTTCCATATAAACGGCAGTTGTCGATCCCGACATTGTAGGAGTCATACAAATAGATCACACTTCCGGTACAATAGCCCGGCTCTACCTCATGTCCACAGGTCAATCCTCGGATTGTGATGTCAGCACAGCCTTCAAAGGCCAGTACCTTTGCATACGGTGATTCGGTGCTGATCACAACCTTCTCGCCTTCTGCCGCCTCCATACAGAAATTCCGCACATTCTTGATCGTATATTCTGCCGGTTCATCTACATACGAAAGCACATCCAATTTGGGATTCTGGACTTCTGAAACATCCAGATCGGAAAAATTATATTCTCCCGCTTTCAGGATAATCTTTCTTCTGTCCTGAATCGCTCCCACCAGCTCCTCGACCGTAGATACGGTCACGACATCCAGATACTGATACTCGTCGGACTGCTCCATCTCCTTTGAACCCTGCCGCAGATAAATTCCGTTATAAGTATAATCCGATGTCATACCAAAATGCTGTTCCCGGTACTGCAATACATTTGTATCTAAAAGCGTCACCGTGCGGCGTATTTCCGATTCATCCATTCTGTTTTTCAAACGGGCGGCCGGCTGATTCTCCGATGTTTCAGTTTCTTCCTCCAATGCCATTCCGTTAATCGTCGTTGCTTCTTCCTGGAAATGGTAATAATCCGCATACAGCTGATCGTCTCCGGAATAAATAAGGAGCTTAGAGTTCACGCCATTCTCCTCCGTTAAATAATACGGGCTTCTGATGGTCATATCCCCGTCATTCTCACGTTCCCCGTATTCGTAACCCACAAGAATCCATTCTCCACAAAACCGGTTTTCTTCCTTCCTTTCTTCTGTCTTTTCTGTCTTTTCTGACTTTTGCGTCGACTCCGCTCCAAAGGTCTGCTTTGTCGAATCTGTCGGGTTCTTTGAACCGCATGCGCTCAACATTAGCGCCAAAATCATGCACAACAAGATTCCTGTCTGTTTTCGGATATGTCTGTTTTTCATAGTCCTCACCTCTTATTATGGCAGCGCAGCAAGTGCACAGACCTATTCTATTGATTCAGTAATTCCTTGACCGTATTCGGATGCTGCTCCTGATACCACTGCTCAACGGCCGGATCAATCAGGGTGCTTAGCTCAGAAAAGACCTTTTTCTGATTCTTTGGAAATGCATTCGTTCCGGATGCAGAAATGGAGGTTCCGTCCGTAAAGCTGACGTGGAAGGAAAAACTGCTGCCATCAAGAACCATGCTGTCACTTCCCCGGAATCCATTCCAGTTTCCGACCTCATACCTTTCAAGAATCTCGCGCGCCTGATCCATCAGAGCAGCATCCATCATCTGCTCATATTCGTCCTGATATTGCAGTTCAAGCCAGACGCGTGTTCCCGCCTCCTCCCGGGTCAGTGTCGCGTCAGAAACCAACGGAACGACACTGCCTCTTTCCCAGAATGAGATTTCCTGTATATCGGTGATCGCCACCGGAGTTCCTGTCGTAATCTCCACTGGGTTATCCTGTGATTCTTTCGGTGTTCCATGACCCGGCCACTTTTCACAGCCGGCAAGTAATGCTGTCCATGATAAAAATGCCATAACCATGATCCACCCTTTCTTTTTGAACCTGATGACCGTCACCTCCATTCCCGTTCATATAATGCTTATCTCGTCTGCAAAGGTTGGTCACAATAGCGGCATTTGCTGACTTTTCCCTGAATCACCGTATTTTTTCCTCCGCAGCTCGGACAGGTAACGGTAATATAAACATTGGCCTTCACAAGACGCTGATCCGCTGTCAGCTCCACAAACTGGTTTTCATAATCAACATGGAGATTCTGCAGATATCCCTTTTTTAAAAGCCCGTCAATCGACTTGACTGCACCTTTGCCGATCTCCTTCGATAATTTGTCAAAGGTAACGCTGGTCTCCCGGTAATACGCAAACCAGTTTCCGAGCCGTTTTGCCCTGGAACACCGCCAGGCTTCTCGCAAAACCAGCCGGATCGGGGTAATAGAGCCAAGCAGCAACGCAAACAGCACGCCGTTATCCATAGCCCCCTTTGTAGTGACATAGCCCGGAACCATCGTGGCGAGAACAATGGTCAAAAATCCAAATATTCCAAGAATTGCTCCCTGCCATGGTTTCGGTCTTGTTGCTTTTTTCGTAACGTACGGAATATTCATTCTGATTTCCTCCTCTTCGTTTCATTTGGTCTTTTTCTTCTTTATACTACATTGTGCATAAAAAATATATACTCACGGCGAGTATGTTGGCAATTTTGGACAACATACTCACCGTGAGTATACAAGATATAGTTTGTTTCTTATTCAAACCATCTATATGTAGTTTTTATTCGTATTACTGCCCAACTGCAGTAACCAACGGAGTCATCGACAGTTCCGCAGTGCCGCTAAGTATCTGCAGCCCCCATGTACTCCATTTTTCATGACACCTTATCTTTCTGATTTTGATTTCTTTTTCTCCGTATCAGCACAGTATGCAATTTTCTCCATGAGATCACAACGCCGGAACATATCAATGTAAAGAAGCAGCTCCTCTCTGGTGGAAACTCCAAGCTTTCGATTGATATTTGAATTGTGCTTTAGGTCAGTTTACAAGGAACTACACGCAGACCGTGAAACGGGCTGCTGACAACA
>OLRX01000573.1_pt1 | contig 32441 bp, 32 predicted proteins | sample 1672991 | NCBI WGS metagenome assembly OLRX01 (sample SAMEA3136744, study PRJEB25190) | human gut metagenome | biome: human gut; feature: human-associated habitat; material: faeces | place: Austria | collected 2013
CCATAAGAAGACCCCATCGGAACATGTCATCGGATGGGGTTTGTCTACAGTCTGAGATAGAGGTATTTTATACCTCTATCTTTTATTTATGTTGTCTGAGGAATCGAACCCTTGGGCGCGAGCGTAAGTGAAAAGCTTCAGTGAAGCTTTGAACAGCGAGCGGTTTGAGGCGGTCAGAAGACCGCCGAAAAAGCAGCATGCGAGGACTTGTCCGATGCAGGCGGTCGATTCCCTCTGGGCGCACCAATGAAACAGAGAGACTTTTCAAGTCTCTCTGTTTTGCTTTGTACTAAAGGGAATCGAACCCTTGGGCGCGGAGCACCGCATGCTGAAGCATTGTGCTCTTGGTATTGGATCTAACGGCTGCTCATCATGAATGAGAACATTTCTTATATTAAACGCAAGGAATTGCCTTTTGATCTTTTTCCCGCTATAATGAATATAAACTGACAAAGTCAGCGGTCTTTCAATACGATCAGAAGGCCTCTGAAGAGTCATAAAAAAAGCTGCTTGCAGCATGTTGCAAAGGAATCAGAAAATTGAAAGAAGAATGTTTAATATGCAAAGCTCCTCTTGAATATCTGAATATGGATATTGAAATGGAGTGCTCGATCTGCCATAAAAAAGAACAGAGCAAAGCCAGATGTATAAATGGCCATTATGTGTGCAATGAATGTCATACAAGCGGAATAGAGGATATTGTCTCTTTCTGCCTGAGTTCTGAGGCAAAGGACCCTGTTGCTGTACTGAATCAGATGATGGAGATGCCGTTTTGTCATATGCATGGCCCGGAACATCATATCATGGTCGGAGCAGCGCTTTTAACAGCTTACAAAAATTCGGGCGGTGAGATCAGTCTTGAAGACGCTCTGTCTGAAATGGTAAGCAGGGGCAAGCAAATACCCGGAGGCTCTTGTGGTTTCTGGGGAGCCTGCGGCGCCGGAATCAGCTCTGGTATGTTTATTTCCATCGTCACCGGAGCCACGCCTTTATCAAACGAAAGCTTTGGTCTTTCACACAAGATGACCGCAAAATCATTGGAGAAAATCGGAATGATAGGCGGCCCGCGCTGCTGCAAAAGAGATTCTTACCTCTCCATTCAGCAGGCCGTAAGCTTTGTCCGCGAACATCTGGGCGTTGCCATGGAATCCAAAAAGATAACATGTTATTTTTCAGATAAAAACAACCAATGCATAGGAAGCAGATGTCCTTTTTCAAAATCCCTCAGATAATCGGCATAATTTCTTACAATGAAAGCAGTGAATTGTACATAAATATAATAAGAGGGGAAATGCAAGCGGCAATTCTCCTCTTTATTACGCGGCAAATATATAAAATGATAGTCTGACGACTATTACAGTCCCAAATCCTCATCTATCAAAATTACTTCAGCTTCCATTCCGCCCATAGGTCCCCAGAGGACTACCATGCCATTGCAGATTCTGTCCTTACTGCGGCAGTCGTAACATTTGCCGGCAGCTTGGGTACAGGGCGTTTTTCTGTTAAGCTGCTTCGCGCGGCCGGGAGCAGCCACATTTCTTGCTCTTGAAACAGCTGAATCATAGTCATCAGCAATCTTATTTCTTCCTATGACGAAATATATTTTTTCGTGTCCGAACAATAAAGAAGAAACCCTGTTTCCCACGCCGTCTATATTGATGATTTCACCGGTCTTTGCCAGGGCATTTGCTGAACTTATGTAAATTTCAGCCGTCATCGCTTTCTTCCTCGCCTGATCAGCGTCCTGCTTCCAATGCCATATCACATCGTTGTGAGAATCAAGCGCTTCGAAAAGCCCTATGCTTTCCACCGTGGCTGAACCGCCTATTCCTACAGTCTTTCCGTCAATTTCACCGTTTAGATAATCGGCCGCTTCCGCGCCCGAAGAAAATGACTTCACATCATATCCCCTATCCACCAAGTTTTTACTTACTTCTGAAAAATCTGTCATATAAGTCCGCTCCTTAATATCTTATATTTAATTTATTATAACTCCGCGTAAAAAGAAAAGCAAAAATACTTTTTATTTTTTGTGAACATCTGTTTACTTTTTGTTCTTTTGATGATATATTTAATTTAGAAATAAGGAGGAGTGCTTTATGGCAGTATTAAAAGAACGCGAACAAAGAATATTGAATTACATGAAAGATGAGATAAAAACCAAGGGATACCCGCCGACAGTGAGGGAAATTTGCAGCGCACTGAATATCAAATCAACATCTACTGCTCATAAAGACATTGAGAGCCTCGTGAAACAGGGATACTTGGTCAAGGACCCATCCAAGCCGCGTGCCCTGATGGTGGTAGACCCTGCAGGAAACTCCGGCAATTCCGAAAATACATATTCAAACGTCTCATCATACGGTAGAAACGATATAGTAGATATACCTGTAGTGGGAAGAGTAGCCGCAGGAACGCCTATTCTCGCCGAACAGAACATAGAAGATACGTTTCCAATACCTGAAAGATACGCTTCCCCAGGCAATAATTATATGCTCAGAGTCAAGGGAGAAAGCATGATAGAAGCCGGTATAATGGACGGCGATCTCATATTGGTTCAGCAGTCGGATACTGCAAACAACGGTGAAATCGTAGTTGCAATGATAGACGGCTTTGAAAGCGAAGCTACGGTCAAAACTTTCTACCGTGAAAAAGGACACATTAGACTTCAGCCTGAAAATTCTTCTATGAGCCCTATCATAGTCAACGACGTCAAAATCCTCGGCAAGGTCAGGGGCGTTTTCAGATACTTCAGCTAAAGTCTGAGAAATAAGTTTTTAGAGTTTGTGCTGCGATCTGTTCCAGACTTTCGGTTTTTGTCGGCTCACAGAAGCTGCAGGAACGCGTACACATTCATAAAATAAATCCTTAAAATCATAGCGCGTTTTACGTCAGAGATACGAAGCGCGCTTTTTGTCTGCCAAGCCGCAAGTATCATCTGGGCTAGCAGTATCACCTGGACTAGCAGTATCATCAAAGCCAGGTGCATGCATCCGGCAGCAATCGCCGCACGATTTTTCCTGCCCTCTCTTCACATTTAGAAACTATTATGTTATCATATTCACCGGCTGAAAATTAAGCCTGCAGAAAATTTATACAAAAACAAGCAAAAGAAGCAGGCAGAAATTAAGGAGACATAAAAGATGAGTTTATTGACTGTAGAAAACGTGACCCACGGCTTCGGTGCAAGACAGATACTGGAAGACGCTTCTTTCCGCCTGCTCAAGGGAGAGCACATAGGCCTCATCGGAGCCAACGGCGAAGGTAAATCAACGTTTTTAAATATAATCACAGGCAGGCTGATGCCGGATCAGGGCAAGATAACATGGTCCAGGCACGTAAAAGCCGGCTACCTTGACCAGCACAGCGTTCTGAAAAGCGGAATGACCATCAGAGACGTGCTCAGGACTGCTTTCGACGATATGTACGGTCTCGAACAGGATATGCTGAAGCTTTATGAAGATATGGCCGAAGCTGACAAAGATAAGATGAACGATATGATGGAAGAGGCCGGGGAAATACAACAGATGCTTGAAACAGGCGGTTTTTATCAGCTCGATGCAAAAATAGAAGAAGTCGCCGGAGGACTCGGCCTGGGCGATATAGGGCTGGACCGTGACGTTGCTGATCTTTCCGGCGGGCAGAGGACAAAAGTTCTTCTGACAAAGCTGCTGCTGGAGAACCCATCTATTCTGATTCTTGACGAGCCCACCAACTATCTGGATCATCAGCACATACTATGGCTCACCAGGTATCTGAACGAATATGAAAACGCTTTCATACTCGTTTCCCATGATATGGAGTTTCTCAATTCAGTGGTAAACGTGATATATAATCTCGAGGACGGCAATCTTACACGATACACCGGCAACTATGAAAACTTCATGCGCATGTATGAAGTCCAGAAAGAGCAGGAGCTGAAAGCTTATCAGAGACAGCAGGCTGAAATAGAGAAGCTGGAGGATTTTATAGCCCGCAACAAAGCACGCGTGGCCACCCGGGGAATGGCCAATTCAAGGCAGAAACAGCTGGACAAGATGGAAATTTTACAGCGTCCGCAGGAAAAGATCAAACCCGAATTCAGCTTTCTGATGGCCCGCACGCCGAGCCGCTTCGTTGCAGAAGCCAAAGACCTGGTCATAGGCTACGATGTCCCTCTCACAAAGCCTGTCTCTTTCACCATTGAAAGAGGCGAAAAGATAGCCGTCGTGGGAACCAACGGATTGGGCAAAACTACTCTGCTCAAAACCATACTTGGCCAGATTCCTCCTGTAAGCGGACAAGTCGCTCTGGGAGATTATCTGTTTCCAGGTTATTTTGAGCAGGAAGCGTGCAGGGACTCGGAAAAGACTGCGCTGGACACTTTCTGGGCGGAATTCCCGTCTATGGAAAACAGGGAAGTCAGACTCTGCCTTTCAAAATGCGGCCTGACCAACGAGCATATAACCAGTCAGATGCGCGTTCTCAGCGGCGGGGAAAACGCCAAAGTAAGGCTTGCCGTCGTCATGAACAGAGCGCACAACTGGCTCATCCTGGACGAGCCAACCAATCATCTCGACGTTGACGCCAAAGAAGAACTGAAAAGAGCTCTGTCAGAATATCCGGGGACAATCCTCCTCGTTTCCCACGACCCGTCATTTTATGAAAGCTTCGTAACAAGAATCCTCAATGTTGAAGACTGGACGACTAAAATAGTGTGATGGCGCTTGCGTTCGCGCCCTTTTAAGCACAATCAGCCTATTATTATAGGCACCAAAACAGGCACCAGTATGCTCAGTATAACGCCTGACACAAACGAATACACGGCTATCTCACTTCTCGTCGCTTTTTCCACGATTGGCAGGCATACGTCCATCGCCGCCGCTCCCGGCATGGCGGTGGTCTCAAGATAACCGATTTTTTTGGCAACCAAAGGAATAAAGACTATCGCCAAAAGCTCTCTCATCACGTTGTGCAAAAATGAAACTGCGCTGGCAGTGAGATATCCCGCTTCCATTATGATTCCCGGAGCCAGCGTATACCAGCCGAAGCCGCTGCCGACAGCGAGACATTCTCTGAGACTCATGCCGATAAATGGCATAGCTGCAGCTGCCCCGATAAGAGTTCCGATTATCGTTGCGGCAGGAACGGCAAGTATTCTAAAGCCCACTCTTTTAAAATTGCTGACGACCGTGCCGTCCAGTCCCAGATCGAGGCCGACAAACACCAGGAGCAGACAGAGACCTACTTTGATTCCGATTCCGGCGGCAGAATCAAACTCTTCCATTCTGCCTGCGAATATATCTCTTATGACAAAGTATCCGATTATCATTCCTATTATCACAGCAATGATAATCAGCACAGTCATCAGATTTCCGCCCTTTTGCTCTTCCTCCTCTCCGGAAACAGTATCCTGAGCAAGCTCAGGATTCAGCTGATTTGCCCTTTCACTATCCTTTAGCCTGCCGTATTTATCTATCTTCATCAGCTTTCTGATAAGGAAAACAGCCGATATTGAAAAGCCTACCGTCAGCAGCGTCATGATCAGAGCTGATACTCCGATACTGCTCAAATTCTGCGTGATTTCAGCATTGGAGCCCATTCTCATTCCCATGAGAAGCACCAGGACCGTGATCGCGGCAGTCTGGACTTTGCCCGTCCACGAAAGCTTATCTTTCCGGCTCCTTATCCTGCTTCCTATTATATAGCCTATAACTGTAATTCCAAGATACAATAACAAATCTGACATTGAATCCATAAACTCCTTATATCCTTAATTTACACCTAATTTTTATTATACATCGTATAAATTCAAAAATCTACCATATATCTTCAGGTATACATGGCTTGGTGGCCGACGTTCCGTTTTTGAATCGCGCGCCATGGTTTTTTTCATCAGGATAATCTTTTATTGTACCGGAAATCCGTAAAAATAGCCTTTCTTTCTCCGCTTCATATTTTGGCATGTACTTTGCATTTATGTTTTAGCAGAGATACTGCAAACAAAGGATAGGAGGGGTTTCGCCGTGTACAGCAGAAAGCAGATTTTAGACCTTGCTTTTGAGGACGCCGTTGAAAGATGCCGTAAAATAGACGCTATGCAAGGCATGGGCATGCAAGATATACAAGTGCTGGACGAACAGACGATGGCGGATTTCATGCGGGCTTACGCAGAACGCGAGGGATTTTATTTCACTGAAGCTGAAATTCATTCCACAATCGTCGCCGACGTGGAAACGCTGAACAAACGCGGTGAAGTTTTGAAACTTACGGCAAATACCTAAAGTTATTTTCTTTGCCAAAGCATAAATACAGCAAAAAAGAGAGCTTACGCTCTCCTCGTCATGCACGCTATAAGATATGTATGCCTCTCAAACTGCTGGCACCGCAAGCTGCCGGCATCACAGATTACAGGCTCTACAGGCTATGTTTTACCTTTTTCCGCGCCAAAGTGGCCTGCGGAATCCCCAGAAATTCTGCCGCGGCTCTGGTAGTCCTACATTTTTTCAGGGCGAAGGCGATTAGATTTTTCTCCTGCCTGTTCATGGCGCTGTTAAAATCCATCTTCTCTCCGCTGCTGCCCTCTTTTCTCATATCGAAATGCGTTATGTCATACAGACTCTCGTTTATCAGCATATCCACCGCTATACCGTCTATTATATGTTCCTTCTCAGATATGTAGAGGCGGTGAACCGTGTTCTCCAGTTCGCGCACGTTTCCCGGCCAGTGATATTCTCTCAGTTCCTCGAGGGCGTCATTGGAGAATTCTTTCTTTACTCCGTACTTTTCACTGTATCCTTTTATGAACGCCTGGGAAAGGCAGGTTATATCGTCCTTGCGCATCCTTAAAGGTGGCACGTTGATCATGCATATATTCAGGCGGTAATACAGGTCTTCCCTGAACTGACCCTCATCGACCAGCTTTTTCAGCGGTATGTTGCTGGCGCATACTACCCGGACATTCACGTGTCTCGGCTGCGTTCCTCCCACTCTGTAATAAGTATTTTCCTGCAGAACTCTCAGCAGCTTCGACTGCATCGCCAACGACAGGCTTCCTATCTCGTCCAGAAACAAAGTTCCGTTATTGGCCAGTTCAAAATAGCCTTCCTTTCCGTCGCTGTGGGCTCCGGTAAAAGCGCCTTTTTCGTAGCCGAAAAATTCGGATTCAGCCAGATTTTCCTGTATGGTGGCGCAGTTTATTTTTATGCATGGTTTTCCGCGCCTCGGACTGTTTTGATGTATAAGATTGAAAACCTTTTCCTTTCCTACTCCTGTTTCTCCCTGGATGATCACATTGCAGTCGTACTGAGCCACATTGAGGATTTCTTCGACCATGGTTTCAGTCGTATCGCTCATGTATATGAAATCGTCTATCTTGCGCGCGGCGTTCTTGGTTCTTTCTTTTCTTTTGACCTCGGCAAAGTTCTTTTTCAGGTCGGCTCTGTTCATCAGTTTATCCAGCATGAAAAGCTCCGGCAAAAGCCCATTTATCAGCGAAACGGCAAAAGGGTATGCTTCCTTTTCGTATCCGTCCAATGTGCAGTGGTTAACTTCCTTGCCAAAGCAGTCCGCAATCAAAAGACCTTTGGTATAATTGTCGCTCATACCGGTATAGCATACCATTCCGTTATCTTTAACTATACAGTTTGCCAGAGTCTCTGCCCCCTCTATGCTCTCCAGGTTTACGACTACATCGGCCAGCTGTCCGTTCTCTCCTGCAAACAAAATTTGGGAAGCTTCCATCGGCGTGCTCAAATCAACGAAATATATCCTTGCAGCCAATTTCCCAAAAGCTTTTTCCAGCGATTCCTTTTCATATATATGAGAATAACTGCTGTCCATGACCAAGATGTTATCCACGCTTCCCACGTTGCTGTCGCTGGCAATTTTGGCATAAAACATGGCTTCTACAGGATTTGCTCCTATTATCAGCGACTTTGACGGCTTCATCCTTTTAAGCTCTCTTGAAACGCGGCCCAGACTGCCTTCCACTTCAAGCCCTGAGCAGATATTTGCTTTCTTCGCCCTTGAAATCCTCCTGCTTAACAAGCTGAACACTTTCAAAGCATATGACATATCCCCTGCACTTTATCTGCCCATATCCCATATCTACAGAGGTTATATCCTCCAGAAACAGTGGAAGTCCCGCAAGCGGAGTCAAGCAGATTATATCATCTCCCTCTTTCAGCTCTGTGTTTCCCTTGAATTCCGGCGTTATCTCCTGAATAGTCCCGGAAAACATGCCGCTGCTTTCAGTATACGGATTATGGAGCTTATGTCTCTCGCCTACTATCTTCATGATGCGTTTTTTGACTTGCTCTTCATCATATCCGCATATACTGCATATCTGATTGAAGTTAGTCCGTTCAAAATCTATTCTGTTTACGGAAATCTTCATCTCCCCCGGCCTGAGCTCAGGCGAATCATCCAGTTTCCAGGCGGTTACCGGGATGCTCCCTTTGGGCTCGGCTGCTCTGTCCAGTCCAAAACCTTTCATTCCTCTCCTCTTCGCGTCGTTACCACTTTCTTTTCTTCATGTCATACAAAATTTGGCTCAGTTGCCGCCAAAGCTTTGATTCATTTTTAAATCACTTATGCTGTTATTGTACCATTTTTAAATCAAATCTGTCTACTGTTTTGCAGAAAATATATAGTTTACCACATTGTTAAATATGGCACAATTCTTGCTTAAAATATATACAAAATCTTAACACGCAATTATAAAATCATTAAGGAGACAAAAATGAAATTCAAGAATTTTCTAATGGCATTCTTCAAATTCTCTCCGGTATTTCTGCTGGCAGGTTTGATGATTGCCGGCTACGACGCACTTATCGCCGCGCCTATCGCCGCTATCTTCGCCTTTGCTGTCGCTGGTATTGTGGGCAAGATCAAGTTCCAGGATTCACTGGACGCTGCGATGAAAAGCGTAAGCAACATACTGGTTGCTCTCTTCATCCTCATGTTCGCCTACGCCATGGCCAGTCTGTTTATGAGTTCCGGAGTAGGAGCTTCCGTAGTAAATCTCGCCCTGTCACTGGGAGTTACAGGAAAGAGCGTTGCCGTCGTCGGTGTAGTCTGCACCGGCATATTATCGGTAGCCACAGGTACCTCATGGGGGACTTTTGCGGCCTGCGCACCTATCTTCATGTGGCTGAGCCATATCGTTGACGGAAATCCGTATCTGACCGTATGCGCCATCGCCGGCGGAGCCTGCTTCGGTGATAACATAGGACTTATTTCTGACACCACCATCGTATCCTCCGGCATACAGGGCGTGCAGGTAGTGGACAGGATCAGACATCAGGGAGTTTGGTCAGTCATGTGTCTCGCACTTGCTTCCATAGCATTTTACATCGCTGGCGTCGTTATGGGTCTTCCGTCAGAGTCGGTCAACGGAGCAGCTGTAGTAGCTGAAATCCCTGAAAATGTATGGGAAGTTCTTGAAGCCGAAAGGCCTGCGGCAATTCCTCTTCTCGAACAGATAGCCTCCGGAGTTGCCATGTACATGGTCATCCCTCTGCTCCTTGTAATCGGACTGGCTATCATCGGCTGCAATACTTTCGCATGCATAGGTTCCGGTCTTGTTTCAGCATATATCTTAGGTCAGTTTGCCGGCACAACGGGAACGCTCAATGAATTTTTCGACCAGTGCATGAGCGGATTCTCAGAAGCCGGCGGCTGGGTAGTCGTAATGATGATGTGGGTAGCCGCTTTTGGAGGCGTAATGCAGAAGATGAACGCTTTCGCGCCTCTTGCCAAACTCGTCGTCAAAATGTCCAGAAAAGTCAGACATTTGATGACATGGAACGCTGTCCTTTCCCTCGTCGGAAATGCCACCCTCGCCGATGAAATGGCTCAGATTGTTACTATAGGACCGGTCATTAAAGAGATACTGGAAGAAAACGTAGAAGGCAGTGAAGAGGACATGTACAAGCTGAGGCTGAGAAACGCTACTTTCGGCGACGCTATGGGCGTATTCGGTTCACAGCTGATACCTTGGCATGTATATCTGGCGTACTATGTGGGCATAGCCGTCGGCGTATACCCTCTGATAGAGCTTGCGCCTATAGATTTCCTAAAGTATAATTTCATGGCATACATAGCAGTATTCTCTCTCCTGATTCTGACGTTTACCGGCTGGGACAGATTTATACCTCTGTTCAGGCTGCCTAAGGAACCTGCTGTCAGACTGAAGAAGAGCATCGAGAAGGAAGATGCTGCAGCATAATACCGCGGCATAAAGACAAAACATGTGCTGCACTACGCACTAAAAAAGCAGTGCCGATTCGTTCGGTACTGCTTTTTATATCTGCTTTGTATTTGCTTTATATTGACTGCTTATACCAGAGCCGTAACTCCGTAAGTGGCTATCGTTACTATGATACCCGCTACAATGACTCCGACAAAGATAGCCGGAAACGCTCTTTTCAGCTGCATGTCAAGCATAGCCGCCACCAGAGCTCCCGTCCAGGCGCCTGTTCCCGGCAGCGGTATTGCCACGAGGATCATCAGCCCCCAAAACTCATATTTGAGAACTTTGGCTTTCTTGGCGTCAGCTTTATCTTCGAACTTCTTGACGAGCCTTGCCAGCCTCTCGCTCTTTTCCTGCATCCACTTAAATATCTTCCTTATAAAGATGATTATGAACGGAACAGGAACCATATTGCCGATTATGGCGGCGGCAAGGGCAGCCCTTATGTCAAGGCCGTTGAGAACGCCCAGAGGGATAGCGCCTCTCAGCTCGAGTACGGGAACCATGGATATGAGAAAGGTCATCAGCAGGTTTCCTGCTGTAGTGCCCCAAAGTGAAAACATTTTCTAATCCTCGTTTCATAATTAGTTGAATCGGCTGAATCTATTGAACCGATTTAGTTGTTTGAATCAGCTGAAAAGGGGCTGCCCTCACAAGGCAGCCTCTTCATTATTAAATTTCATTCTTTACAGCGGCCTGCGCGGCGGCAAGTCTGGCTACCGGAACTCTGAACGGAGAGCAGGAAACATAGTTGAGTCCAAGCTCATGGCAGAAAGCGATGGATTTAGGGTCGCCTCCGTGTTCGCCGCAGATTCCCAGCTTGATTTTAGGTCTGGTCTGTCTGCCCAGCGTTACAGCGTTCTTTACCAGCTTTCCTACGCCGTCTATATCCAGAGTCTGGAAAGGATCTTCCTCGAGGATTCCTTTCTTCACATACTCTTCTATCAGCTTGCCTGTGTCGTCGCGGGAGAAACCGAAGGTCATCTGGGTCAAATCGTTGGTGCCGAAAGAGAAGAACTCAGCTTCCCTGGCGATTTCGTCTGCTACCACCGCAGCTCTCGGCGTTTCCACCATGGTTCCGACCATGTACGTCATCTTTATTCCTGACTCTTTTATCAGTCTGTCGGCTGCAGCGACGACGGTTTCCTTGACATTGCGCAGCTCGGCTTCGGAGCCTACGAGAGGTATCATGATTTCAGGTATTATCTCGATTCCCTCTTCCTTTATCACTTCTATAGCCGCGCCAATGATGGCCTCAGTCTGCATCACGGCGATTTCAGGCGCTGTCACGGCAAGCCTGCAGCCTCTGTGACCCAGCATAGGGTTCATCTCGTGGAGCTCAGTCACTTTTGCCTCCAGTTTTTCATAGGAAACGTTCATCAATCCGGCCAGCTCCCTGATATCCTCTTCATCGTGAGGCAGGAACTCGTGGAGAGGCGGATCCAGCAGTCTTATGGTGACAGGTCTTTCTCCCATGACCTTGTATATTCCCTTGAAGTCCTCCTGCTGATAAGGCTTTATCACGTCGAGAGCAGCTTTTCTCTCTTCCGCCGTGTCGGCCAGTATCATTCTTCTTATCGCAGGAATTCTGTCCTCGTCGAAGAACATGTGCTCAGTTCTGCAAAGACCTATACCCGCGGCTCCGAATTCAACGGCCTGTTTGGCGTCTCTAGGATTGTCAGCGTTGGCTCTTATCTTGAGTTCTCTCAAGTCGTCAGCCCATTCCATGAATTTGGCGAAATCGCCTGAAACTTCAGGGTCTACGGTCTTGATGCTTCCCGCGTAAACCTTTCCTGTGCTTCCGTCTATGGAAATGTAATCTCCCTCAGCATAAGTTTTGCCGCCCACAGTCAGCGTCTTCTGTTCCTCGCTGACGCGTATCTCTGAACAGCCTGCTACACAGCACTTACCCATGCCTCTGGCCACTACGGCCGCGTGGGAAGTCATTCCTCCTCTGGCAGTCAGGATTCCCTGAGCGGCTACCATGCCGGCCAGGTCTTCAGGAGAAGTCTCTTCTCTGACTAGGAGCACCTGCTCTCCCAACTGAGCGGCCTTTACTGCGTCGTCTGCCGTGAAGTAGATTTTTCCGCATGCCGCTCCAGGTGAGGCCGGAAGTCCGCCGGCGATGACGGTGGCTTCTTTGAGTTCGTCTTTGTCAAACATCGGATGCAGCAGCTGATCTATCTGTTCAGGCTCCATCCTTGTGATGGCCGTCTCTCTGTCGATGAGACCCTCATCTACCATATCGACGGCAATCTTGATGGCGGCCTGGGCTGTTCTCTTGCCGTTTCTCGTCTGCAACATGTAAAGCTTGTTTCTTTCGATGGTAAATTCCATGTCCTGAACGTCTTTATAGTGCTTTTCCAGCAAGTCAGCTATCTTGACAAAATTCTTGTATGCTTCCGGGAAAGCTTCGGCCATCTTATCGATGTTGAGAGGAGTCCTGACTCCTGCCACCACGTCTTCACCCTGGGCGTTGACTAGGAATTCGCCGAATATCTTCTTCGTTCCGTCAGCAGGATTTCTGGTGAAAGCCACTCCTGTTCCCGAAGTATCTCCCATGTTTCCGAATACCATGGACTGAACGTTCACGGCAGTTCCCAGGCTGCCGGAGATTCCGTTCAGCTTTCTGTAAAGGATGGCTCTGTCGTTGTTCCACGAGCGGAATACGGCCTTTACTGCTTCCACCAGCTGAACCTTAGGGTCCTGCGGAAAGTCTTTGCCTGTAGCTTCTTTGACGATCTGCTTATAGCCTGCTATGACCTTTTCCAGGTCCTCGGCAGTCAGGTCTACGTCAAATTTGACGCCTCTTTCCTCTTTCTGGCCATCGAATACTTTATCAAACTTAGCCTTCGGTATTTCCTGAACCACGTCGCCGAACATCTGAATAAATCTTCTGTAGCTGTCCATGGCGAAACGTCTGTTTTCCGTAAGAGCCGCCAGGCCTTCGACGCTCTGGTCGTTGAGACCGAGGTTTAAGATGGTGTCCATCATTCCCGGCATGGAAATGACGGCTCCGGAGCGGACCGATACGAGCAGCGGATTTTCACTGCTGCCGAATTGTTTGCCTGTGACGGCCTCCAGCTCCTCGATCTTTTCATAAATGGACTCGATTATGTCCTCTGCTATTGTCTGATTTTCTCTGTAATACCTGTTGCAGGCTTCTGTGGTAATGGTAAAGCCGAAAGGAACCGGCAGACCTATCTTGGTCATTTCCGCCAGGTTCGCTCCCTTTCCTCCCAATAAACTCCTCATGTCCTTGGAGCCTTCGTTAAACGAATAGATAAATTTTTCTTTCATATCTCTCCATTTCCGTTATCAGAACGATAACCTTTCTTCGATGTAACCGCGTACTTCTGAAACAGGGATTCTGACTTGTTCCATCGTATCTCTGTCGCGTATGGTCACGCAGCCGTCAGTTTCCGTGTCAAAATCTACGCAAATGCAGAATGGAGTTCCTATTTCGTCTTCTCTCCTATATCTCTTTCCGATTGAACCCGCTGCATCAAAGTCGACCATGAAGTGCTTTGAAAGCTCTTCATAGATTGGCTCTGCAATTGGCGATAACTTCTTGGCGAGAGGCAGCACGGCAGCTTTGAACGGCGCGAGGGCAGGATGGAACTTGAGAACTACCCTGGTGTCCTCCTTGCCGTTTGCATCTGTCAGCGTCTCTTCGCTGTATGCATCAATCAGGAAGGCCAGCGCTACTCTGTCCGCTCCCAAAGATGGCTCTATTACATAAGGCACATATTTTTCTCCGCTTTCAGAATCAACATAGCTCAGATCCTGATTGGAGGTATTTATATGCTGAGTCAGGTCGAAGTCTGTTCTGTCCGCGATTCCCCACAGTTCGCCCCAGCCGAACGGAAACAGATACTCGATGTCGGTGGTAGCGTTGCTGTAATGGGACAGTTCTTCTTTCTCGTGGTCTCTGAGCCTGATGTTGTCCATTGTCATGTTTAGGCTCCTGAGGAAATTTACGCAGTAATCTTTCCAGTAAGCGAACCACTCCAGGTCTGTTCCCGGCTTGCAGAAGAATTCCAGCTCCATCTGCTCGAATTCTCTTGTTCTGAAAGTAAAATTGCCGGGAGTGATTTCGTTTCTGAAAGATTTTCCTATCTGAGCGATGCCGAAAGGAACTTTCTTTCTCGCCGCTCTCTGCACGTTTCTGAAATTCACGAATATGCCCTGAGCGGTCTCAGGCCTGAGATAAATCTCAGCTTTGGAATCTTCTGTAACTCCCTGGAAAGTCTTGAACATCAGGTTGAACTGGCGGATACCGGTAAAGTCGGTCTTGCCGCAGTCCGGACAAGGGATCTTGTTCTCGGCGATATAGCTTTCCAGCTTTTCGTTGGACCAGCCGTCGACGATCACATCTCTGATGTCATGTTCATGCATGTAGTCCTCTATAAGCTTGTCGGCTCTGAATCTTGACTTGCACGATTTGCAGTCTATCAGAGGATCGGAAAAGCCTCCCACATGACCTGATGCGACCCATGTCTTTGGGTTCATCAGTATCGCCGCGTCCAGCCCTACGTTGTACTTGGACTCCTGAACGAACTTTTTCCACCACGCTTTTTTAACGTTGTTCTTGAACTCAACGCCGAGAGGACCGTAGTCCCATGTGTTAGCCAAACCTCCGTATATCTCTGAACCGGGGAATATGAATCCTCTGTTCTTCGCGAGAGCTACAATTTTTTCCATAGTTACGTCATTTTTCATATTTGATAAAATCCTGCCTATCTGTTTTTATTTTAAAAATTATTGATCCAATTCTTCTCTTATGTCGTCGGCGATATCTTCCAGCTTTTCCTCAGCGGCGTCAAAAGCTTCGTCCGCTTCGTCGCATAAATCATCTTTTCTGTCTCTGATGCCGTTCCATACGTCTGCTGCTGCGTTCTTGACCGTGTTATATGCTCCGGCGCTCTTTTCCTTGATGTCATTCATAACTTCCGGAGCCTTTTCCTTGACATCGTTTGCTACCGCGCTTCCCTTGGCGACAACTTCGTCTACCACAGCCGAGCCTTTTTCTTTGACGTCGCTGGCCAGATTCTTGGCTCTTCCTGAAACATCTACCACAGTTCCGTCGTCTTTGGTCAGTTCTATCTGGCATCTGAAGCCGAAAGCCGCTACCGCTGCAGCGATGATGCCCCAAGGAGCCACAATAGTTCCTACGATTCCCACGTTGAGCGGAATGTTGACTATGGTCTCATCGTCTTTTTTGACTGAAATTTTAGTAACGTTGCCCTTCTTGACCAGTTCCTTGACTTTGGAAACAGTCTCGTCGGCAAAGTCGTTTACTTTGCTGCCCGGCTTGATGTTGACGGTCTCCTCGATGGCGATTATAGCGTCCACAACGCTTCCCTCGGCCGCTTCCAGCGCTTCTTTAGCTTCTTTGTATGACACACCTGTTCTGTCTTTAACCAATTCGATCTTCTCTAAAGTAATTTCCATAACAATACCTCCGTTTTTTAAATTTGGAAAAAGCTTTCGCTCTTTAATCCCCTTATATCCATGTGATAGGATATGTATTCTTTCATCATCGCCTGCAGCCTGCTCTGCATAGATTCGTCAAGGGCTATCTTTTCAAAGGCCGACATGGGCTGTTTCTGAAAATACCTTAATATATCTATTATACCAATATCCTCTTTATAAATCAATGGCCGTTCCTGCTCTTTTGCCGTTTCCGCGGCACATCTGGCGCATATTATGCCGCCTTCTTCAACGCTGAACAAAATTTTACCTCCGGTGTCAGGCTCAGTCTCATTTCCGCAGCAGGCGCATCGCTCAAGTTCGGGCATGGTTCCGACGCTGTCCAGCAGTTTTATCAGATAAGCCATGACCAGAGTTCCGTGCTTTTTCTTCCTGTTTTCAAGGGCTTCCAGAAATTCCAGCAGCAGTGAAAAAATCCTGGGCTGCGGCATTTCCTCCGGCAGGACTTTTTCCGTAAGCTCCAGCACGTAAGAGGCGGCCATATATTTGTCCAGATCTTCTCCCAAGCTGTAATAGCTCCTGATGACCTGGCCGCTGTTCAAATTGTAGCTTCCCCTGTTCTTAAAAAGTTCGTACCTGCCGTAACTGAACGCTCTCACCGCCAGAGCCGACTTGTTGCGCCCGCCCTCGTTGAGGCTGGTTCCTACGCTTATCTTGCCGAATTTTTTTGAAAACAGCAGGATCATTCTCCTGCCGCCCAGGGCTTTCACCTGGCGCAGAACGACGCCTTCCGTATCCGTTATCATACTTTATCCTTATATCAAATTTCCTTTTTCATGCCGAAGTCAGTCCTTATATCCGAAATTGGACAAGGCGAAATCAGAATCTCTCCAGTTTTCCTTCACTTTTACCCAAAGCTCAAGGAATACTTTGCATCCCAGCAGTCCTTCTATTTCCATCCTGGCGCTTTTGCCTATGCCTTTGAGCTTTTTGCCATCTTTGCCAATGATTATCCCCTTGTGGGATTTTCTTTCGCAGTATATCACAGCGCCTATGCGCGTAAGGGAGCCTTCTTCCCTGTAGCTTTCTATCTCTATTGCCACTCCGTGGGGGACTTCATCGCTGAGGTAGAGCAGCACCTTTTCCCTTATTATCTCGCTGACTATGAACCTTTCAGGATGGTCTGTCACCATGTCCGGCGGAAAATACATCGGACCTTCTTCAAGATAATCCTCTATGCCCGCGACCAGCTTTTCTACGTTAAGTCCCTCTTTTGCCGACGTGCCGTATATTCCCTGGAAAATGCCCATTTCCTCGTATTGGTCATAGATCCTGCGGAATTCTTCCGGCTCCATCTTGTCTATCTTGTTGATGACCAGCAGTTTGGGAGTTTTGACGTCTTTGAGCATATTGACGATATATTTGTCTCCGGGACCTTTGGAAATATCGCTGTCCACCAGGAACAGCAATACGTCCGCTTCCTTGAAAGTGCTCAGCGCCGACTCGGTCATATAGCTGCCCAGCTTGCTGTGGGGCTTATGTATCCCTGGGGTGTCGATGAATATCATCTGCACTCCGTCCTCAGAGCGGTCTGCCCCCGGCCGGCCGCCGGTTCTTCCTGACTGACCGCAGTCTTCTTCCGGCTGTCCGTCAAGCCTGGTATATATACCTCTTATTATGTTTCTCGTGGTCTGGGGTTTGTCCGTGGCTATGGCCACCTTTTCTCCCAGTATGGCGTTCATAAGCGTTGATTTTCCAACGTTAGGCCGCCCTATAATTCCGATGAATCCTGTTTTCAACCGTTTTTTCCTTTCCATTGACTTTTATTTGCAGGCTGTTTGCACAATCTCAGCGAGACAGTCTGAAGCCCTCGGGCAGTATCTCCGCCATGGTGAATACGCGCAGCGAATCAGCGTCGTTTCCCGTGATTATCCTGAAATCGTCGTCGCAGAATTCTTTCATGAACTGACGGCATATGCCGCACGGCCATGCCTCACCCTCATTGGCGACTACGGCGATTTTTTCAAAGCTATACTCTCCTTCTGAAATCGCTTTAACGAAAGCAGTCCTCTCAGCACATATCGTTCCTCCTAAGGAAGAATTCTCAACGTTCACTCCCGTAAAAACTTTTCCGTCTGTCGTCAGGAGCGCGGCTCCGACTTTAAAATTTGAAAAGGGAGCGTATGCCCTTTCCGTCATCTTAAGCGCTGTTTCATAAAGCTCTCTGTCTGTCATATCTTTACCTCCCGAGATTCATATATGTCAAGGTTCTCATCTTCTTAGATCCACATGCTCCATAACATGCTCTTCTTTTTCCCTCATAACTCTTTTTTCGTCTTCTTCCATGTGGTCATAGCCAAGCAAATGGAGAAGACTGTGCACGAACAGGTAGACCAGTTCGCGTTCCTTGGAATGGCCGTATTCCTCAGCCTGCTCTTCTGCTCTTTCGGCGCAGATCACAACGTCCCCCAGGCAGAGCTCGCCAACTTCCGGAAAATCTTCAGGGCTTTCAAACTGCGGAAAGGAAAGCACGTCAGTCACGCTGTCTACGCCTCTGTACTGCGCGTTGAGACTCTTTATCTCCTCCGGCAAAACGAATGTCAGGCTTATTTCCGCCCGCACCGCGTCTATACTTTCTTCACTTAAGAGGAACTCTCCCGCTTCTTTCATTTTAGCGAGCAGCCCCTCATCTACGACTTGTCCTTCCTCAAGATAAATGTTCATTCCTCAAGTTCCTCCGGATATTTCTTGTAAAACCTGTCGTAAGCGTTGATTATCCTCTTGACAAGTTCATGACGGACGACGTCGGTGTCTTTGAGATGGCAGAAGTCTATCCCCTCGACATTTTTCAGCACCTTGGCCGCTTCCACCAGCCCCGATTTCCTGCCTCTCGGCAAATCTATCTGTGTTATATCGCCGGTGACGACTACTTTCGATTCAAAGCCCATCCTCGTCAGGAACATCTTCATCTGTTCTCTCGTGGTGTTCTGTGCTTCGTCGAGAATGATAAATGAATTGTCAAGGGTCCTGCCTCTCATATACGCCAGCGGAACCACTTCGATGGCTTCCTTTTCCTTGAGTCTCAGAGCAGCGTCTCTGCCCATCACGTCATAAAGGGCGTCATACAGCGGTCTCAGATACGGGTCCACCTTATCCTGCAGGTCTCCCGGCAGAAAACCCAGCCTTTCCCCGGCTTCCACGGCTGGTCTCGTCAGTATTATCTTCTGGACTTCCTTATTTTTGAAAGCATTGACCGCCATGGCGACCGCTATATACGTCTTTCCGGTGCCGGCCGGTCCTATGCCGAATACTATATCTCTCTTTCTTATGCTTTCCACATAGAGCCTCTGACCCAGAGTTTTCGGCTTCAGCGGCTTTCCTTTATGGGTAAAGCATATTATGTCCTTTGAAATATTGCTCTTTTTATATGAAAGTCCCTCTTTTTTCAGTCCTATAACATAGATGGCTTTCTGCTTTCCCAAACTCTCGCCGGATGCGATAATATCCACAAACTCATCTATGATAGCCTGCGCGTCGTCCAGAGCCTTTGCTTGCTCTTCTTCGGTCATGCTGCCCGCGGCGATCATGGTAAGACCGTCGTCGCGCTGAAATATATCCACTCCTGTAGCTTCTTTTATCAAGTCAAGATTAGCATCGAGATTGCCGAAAAGTTCAACTCTGTCAATCTCCTGAAGTATCTGTACTTTCCTCTCCAATTAGTATCTCCTGTTCTTCTCCTATTTGTTGTCTGACTTCAAGGGTTACACCTACTTCTATTATATTTTCTTTATATGAAAAATTCAAATCTTTATTTAGAATTTCGGCTTCTTCGGGCAAATTTTCTTTGATCCACTGTCTCAGCTGCTGATTGGCTTTAGCTCTGATTTCATCCTCGCTCTTTTCTCGCTTTGATGATACGACTCCGCCGCCTGCGGCCGCGCCTTTTTCCGCGGCTGCTCCTGACGCGCCGTCTCCCTCGTGACCGTCTCCCTTGTGACCGTCTCCCTCGTGGCCGCTGACGTATCTTTCCTGATTAAAGGTAAGCCTGTATGGCACTTTAGCCCAGATTTCCCCGCTGCACCTGACGTAATAGCTTTTAGGCCAGTCTTCTTCGTATACTGTAGGCTCTGTGGGCACATATCCGCTGACCAGAACCTGGCCTTTTCTGACGAATTCTCCCTCTTCAACCAGAAGCATTCCCCTGTAAATACTCACCGTCTCTATATATCCCGACCGGGAGGCGACTATATTGGTATACTTTCGTTCTTCCTCCCTGCTGAATTCTTCAGTTACTATGGGGCTTTCGGATTCCGATATGTTGAGGAAAACTTTCCGTCCGTCGTACACCAGCTGCAGCCAGGTTATCTGCGGAAAAGTCTCGTAAACATGGTTTTCCGCCGCGTTCCAGTCTATTGCCGGCCTGTATGCTCCCTCGCTTACTCCCGACTCGCTGAGACATTCTCTCAGCAAAGTCTCAGGTATGGCTTTGTATCCGCTGACTTCTATAGTTTTAACAAAAAAAGACTGGCTTATAACCAATGCCAGCACGACAACGACCCCGGCGACCTTAAGCGGAGTCCTGATAAACTTTCTGACTCTGTATTCAGGGCCTCTGTGTTCTTCTTCCGTAATCTTATACAAGGCCTTGGCCATCTTTTTCAGTTCCGCAAGGTCTTGCGGCGTGACCCAGCACACGGCCTGAAGGGGCGAAATGATGCGGATGTTTCTCACATCGAGGCCTCTTTTCATCGCTTTGTCAAGCAGCCTGTCTATTCTGAAACCCTCAATCTTTATCTTTACCCGATGAACTGAAAAATTCAACCCCCTGTATTCTGCCCTCAACGAGAAGCCTCCCTTCAAAGATTTCTTTTATGACAAAACCGCTGCCTGTCACGGCGACGTGTTTTCTGCCGCATTGCACAGTAAGGGAATTCTCACCGATCATAACGATGGCTTTTACGTTTTCAATTACCGCCAGCTTTTCGCCGATTATGATTTTAGGTTCATTGAAGTCCAAATCATAGGACATCTCCTCGATCAGTCTCAAAACAAAATCCCCTTGCTCAGTATTCTCTATAGAATATATGCAAGGGGAGTGTTTTTAATTCTTTGTGATTGTGAATCGCCGCAGTAGTTCGCAACGCTAACGTACAGTTTTTTTCTTTAATTGCAGAAAATATGCGACGCCGGCGACAAGGCCCACAGCTCCGAGCGCTATGAAAGGAATCATGGACTGGCTGAGGAAACTACCGCTTCCTGCAAAAGCGCTCCCATCTGCAGCATTGTGCAGTGCAGAATTTCCGTAGCGGCTTATAATAAATATGCCGTTTCCGATGAGATAAATGCTTTCAGCTAAAAGTATAAAAAGGATTTCTCTCAGCTTCTTTCCGTCGTCTCTTCCATCTGAAAATCCTCTGAACTTTGGGACTATCATTCCCAACACCGTAAAAGATGCTGCTACGCCAAGAAAAGTCCAGCAGATATTGTCGTATCTTGCAAAATGTTCATCGTCCACACTTCCGATAAGAAGATTGCTGTAGTTTATGAGAAGAAATACTGCGATTGCTATGATTGCCGTATTCTGCGCAATTATCGTCCAAAACAGGCTCTTTTCGTGTTTTTTAAGTTTCGCGTCCATGGTGATTTCCTCCCTGTAAAGCATTGCTGAAAAATTAAAACAGCTTCGATCTTGATTATATCTTAAACAATTCCTGCTTTCATAAATAGTATATAATACATCGACATGGTTTGCAACTCATTTGTTAAAAACTTGTCAAATTAGAGACGTGCGGATTTTCACCTACATAGTTTCTCTAAATGATTTATTCACCAGGCAACATATACATACCTTTTGCACGCAATCAGCAGCGAAATCACCCGGCGAAGATCTGCGTCCAGTAAAGCCGGCCGTTTGCCTCGTAGCACCCCACTCCGATGTAAGCAAAATCACTGCTCAGGATATTCGACCTGTGTCCCGGAGAATTCATCCAGCCGTTCTTCACTGCTTTGCGGCTCGTCGCTTTGAGGAATTTCAAGGATCTCGCCGTTCTCCAAAGCTGTGGCGCTCCTGATGTATGTATCATTCATCAAGCCGATGACATCCGACATCATTTTCTGCTGAATATGCTGTTCTGATTCGTTTCCGCCTTTACAGCCTGCAAATACGGCGCATGTTATAATGAGCATAGCTGCGAGTGTAAATACAGAAGTTTTATCAGCTTTCATTTGTAATTTCATCCCTATTATTTGCCGGACTTTTCATATATTCTAATCTTACTTTCAGTATGCAAAGGGAAATGTGGTTTGACAACTCTTAATTTGCTTTTCAGCTCCGGGCAGGCTTTTCCCCTTGACACTGCTGCGGGCGAAGGATTAAAATTCAATCATAAACGATGACCGGCTGCGTCCGGCCTGACGGGGAGGGTTCAATGAGAAAAGTCAATCTTCATACACACACGCTTTTGTGCGACGGAAAAAATACGCCTGAAGAAATGGTGCTTTCCGCCATAGAAAAAAACTTCGATGTATTGGGCTTTTCAGGCCACAGCGCGTCGTGCTTCGACGGCAGCGGATGTATTCCTGACAGCGAAATTTCTGCATACAAGGCTGAAATCGCCCGCTTAAAGGAAAAATATAAAAATCAGGTACTGATACTCTGCGGAATAGAGCTGGATTACTACGCCACTCAGCAGGCTGAGGGCTTCGACTATATAATAGGCTCCGTTCACGCTTTTCATAAAGAGGGATATGACATGAGCCCATCGTCTTTTGTCTTTGTGGATTACGGTCTCAAACAGCTCCATGAGTCTCTGGACAAATTCTACGGCGGCGATGCCATGGCTCTGGCTGAGGATTACTTTGAAAGGGTTTCACATGTGGCGGAAAAGACGGCCTGCGATATAATAGGGCATTTCGATCTGCTCACCAAATTCAATGAGCAGGAAAAAATTTTCGATGAAAATCATCCAAGATACGTAGCGGCAGTCGACAAGGCCCTTGAAAGGCTCTTAAAATCCGGCGCTTTCTTTGAAATAAACACTGGGGCAATGGCTAAGGAACTGAGAACTGCGCCTTATCCGTCGGCTTCTATCCTGGAGAAAATAAATCAGGGCGGCGGAAAGATAATCATTTCCAGCGACAGTCACTGGACGGACACGATAGACTTCGCCTTTGATGACGCGAAAAAGCTGGCGAAGTCATGCAACTTCAGCAGCGTCATGACCGTTGACGAACAGGGAAAATTCATAGAAGAGCCACTATAGATTATGGATAGTTATGCAAGCAAAAAGCGAAGCACACCCTCAATGTCTCTCAGTTTTAGAGAGCAAGCTGGGTTTTATGCTTCGCTTTTATCGTTATTATGTTCGTCGCTTTCGATGCTAAAGATTTTCTTCTCAAGCTAATTTAAGCTAATTTAAGTTGGACGGCTTGGTAGTTTTAAGAGGAACGTCTCTCTGACCGCGGCCTTTATTGCTGCTCTGCTCGATCAGATGTATCTGGTCTATCTGCATGTTTTTATCTATTTCTTTGCACATGTTGTATATCGTCAGCAGCGCAACTCCTACCCCTGCGAAAGCCTCCAGCTTTGCGCCTTTTTCGTCGCAGGTTTTTACTGCGCAGGTGCAGTATATCTCGAGAGCTTCTTCCAGAAAATCAAAGTCGATTTTGCAGCTGCCGACAGGAAAGGCGTTTCTGTTTGGCATTGTTTCCCACGCTTCTTTCGCAGAGTCTATTCCCGCGTTGGCTGCGGCTTCAAGTATATCGCTTCTCACTTGTTTGTCCCCGGAAACGGCGGTATCAGCGTCGGAGCTGTTCTTCCCGCCGGAATTTTCTTTTTTATCATCTCGGCTGATGCTTTCTTTTATCGCATCGAAGACCGCTCTGCTGACCGTGATCTTGCCCCTGGCCACAGCTCTGCAAAAAGATTCTTCCCTTTCGTCCTCCTCGAGTTTCATCGCCTTGCTGTTCTTATTCAAATGATCCAAACTCATGGGGCTGCTCCTTTTCTCTTCACGCAGGCGCAGGTTTTAATTTCCCAGCGCCAGGCAAATGGCAACAAACAAGGCTCTCCGTTGTGGAGAGCCTTTTTCACATATAAGTTATCCTAAAAAATCCATGACAACTTTCTTAACTGTGTTTCCGTCGGCCAGACCTTTTACTTTGGCCATGACGGGACCCATCAGTTTGCCCATATTCTGCCTGCCGCCTTCAATGCCCAAATCTGCGGCAGTGGCTTTGACAATTTCCATGATCTTGTCTTCGGAAAGCTGTTCAGGTAAATATCTGTTCAGAATTTCGATCTCGGCTTTGTAGGAATCTACCAAATCTGTTCTTCCGGCTTTTTCAAAATCAGCAAGTGCATCTTTCCTCATTTTAACTTGTTTAGATAAAACAGCGATGATGCCCTCGTCGCTAAGCTCTTCCCTGTTGTCTACCTCGTACTGCTTGATGGCAGCTCTGGCAAAGCTTATGGTATTTTTAGCGATTTCGTCCTTAGCCTTCATGGCTTCTTTAAAATCGGCCATGAGTCTTTCTTTGATTGTCACTTTCTCTCACCTCTATTCTCGGAAGCTTTGAAGCTGTATTCGTTTGAATATCAGGTTAAATGACTATATATTACTAATATTTCTTAGCCTTTTTTCTTGCAGCTTCAGATTTTTTCTTTCTCTTTACGCTTGGTTTTTCGTAATGTTCTCTTTTTCTGAGCTCTGACATAACGCCGTCTCTGGCGCATGATCTCTTGAATCTCTTAAGAGCGCTCTCTAAGCTTTCATTCTCTCTTACGATTACTTGTGCCATCTCCTGATTCACCTCCTGACTAAAATGAAATATTTAAGCCGTGAACAGTTATCAAACCGATAACGGATATATTATACTATTTTTAGAAGCCCGGCGCAAGATGTTTTTTTAACGACTTGTTTTGCGCGTTGTGACGACCTTTTAATGAACCAGTTTGCGCGTTGTAACAGCCTTTTAATGACTTGACCTGTGGTTTCAGCTGCCTTTCATGGCAAAAGACATATCCCGAGCACTCTTGACAATCGGACGTAAATATAAATATAATATTGCAAGCGATAAATACAAGGCTCGTAGAATATCTCTATTCCGGCCAATTTCGGCCAATTCCGACCAGCGAGCACGCCGGCCGAAGCAAGCTAAATAATTTTTCAAACTATTATCCAAAGAGACGAGGTGAATCTAATGTTGGACATAAGCAAAGCAAAGATAGGATTTATCGGATACGGCAATATGGCAGGAGCCGTCTCCAGGGGACTTGTCCTTTCGGGTGCAGTCATGCCGGAGCAGATCTATGCCTGCGCCAGAGACTATGAAAAGCTCTGCCGCAAAGCTGAAGCAGAGGGAATCAATCCATGCGAAGACTCTTGCAAGCTTTCAGAACGCTGCGACGTTATTTTCATCGGCGTCAAGCCATACCTGGTAAAAGACGTAATGGAGCCTCTCAAAGAATTGCTCCGCGGCAAGGTCGTCATTTCTCTGGCTGCGAATACATACTGCGCCGACCTCTCTGAGATCATTCCCGAGGCTCACGTTCTCGCCACGGCGCCAAACACGCCGGTTTCCGTGTGTGAGGGAGTCTTTATCTGCGAATCGGAAAACACTTTGACGAAAGATGAAAAGGTTTTCACAGAACAGTTGCTGTCAAAGCTCGGAACCTTTATGTGGATGGACAGGGCGCACATGGGAATAGCCGGAGTAATAGCCGGCTGCGGGCCTGCGTTTACAGCCATGTACATGGAAGCGTTGGGAGACGCCGGATGTAAACACGGACTGACGAGAGCACAAGCATATAAGCTCGCTGCGCAGATGCTGGCAGGTACGGGAAAGATGGCTCTCAAATCAGGCGATCATCCCGGCCAGATGAAAGATGCGGTCTGCTCGCCGGCAGGAACTACCATAGTCGGTGTTTCTGCTTTGGAGAAGAACGGTTTCAGATTTGCCGTAATCGACGCCGTCGACCAAATTCAGAATAAGGTGAACGGCAAGGCTTAATTTTCAGTCCTTCATATAAACTAAAGTGCGCCGCCCAAAACGTCAGTATTGACGACAGGACGGCGCCCTGATGGCAGCTTAGGCTGCCTTTTTATTGACCGATTCTGACCTTTATAGGAAAACCAGCGAAATCTGAGGTATGTAAGTTATCAGAAGCAGTGCTGCGACTCCTACTATAAAGTACGGAACTATATATTTAAGCATAGATTCCATCTTTATCTTGGCTACTGCAGCTCCCACAAACAGATTGCATCCGTAAGGCGGCGAGCACAAACCGAGCGCCAGATTGACTGCCATTATAACTCCGAAATGCACCGGGTCAAGATTCATCGCCTCCACTGTAGGCAGCAGCATCGGAGCCATTACTATTATGGCCGGAACAGTATCCAGGAAGCATCCTGTGATCAGCAGTATTATATTTATGATAAGCAATACTACATATGGATTGTCCGACACTCCCGTCAGGAAGTCTGTGATTGCCTGCGGAACTCTCTCAAAAGTCATAAATGTTGAAAATACAGTAGAGTATCCGAGCAGGAAAGAGGTTATTCCGTTCAAAACAGATGTTTCCAGGAACGTATTATAAAGTCCCTTTAAGTCCATATCTTTATAGATAAATATGCTCACTATTATAGAATATATAACGGATACGCAGGCTGCTTCAGTAGGGGTAAAGATTCCTGAATATATGCCTCCCAGAATTATTACCGGAGACAGCAAGGCCCAAAATCCGTCGACGGTAGCCTTGACTATATTTTTCAGCCTTTTCTTCATCGAAACGCCCATAGGAACCTTTTCAACTACCGTATTGCTGTTTTTCCTTAAATCAGTGCCGTTCATCGAGCACATGATGATATTGGTTACAACAAATATTACGCCTATCAATATTCCAGGCAGAACGCCTGCCAGGAACAGATCAGGTATGGATACGTTGGTAGACGAACCGTAAAGCACGAATGAAAGGCTCGGAGGTATTATCGGACCTACAATTCCTCCGAAGCAGACTATGGTAGCGGCATAGGCCGGGTCGTAGCCTTTCTGTTTCATTTCCGGGATCATCATGCTTCCTATAGCCGACGCGGTGGCCATTCCGGAACCTGAAAGGGCTCCGAAAAACATGCAGGCTATAATGCTTACGCAGCCGATGGCTCCGTTGACGAAGTCTATCAGCGCGGCAGCAAAATTTACGATACGCTTGGCTATACCTCCGGTGGACATTATTGTGCCCGCCAGCATGAAGAAAGGAATAGCCATAACGGTAAACGAGAATATTCCGCTGTAACAATACTGGGCGTTTGTCACCATATTCAGATCAGAGCAAAGGAACATTGACAGCATGGTCGCCCCGCCGATTGAAAACCCTACAGGCACTCCTATAGCCAAAAGTACGATTAAGCTTATAAATAATACAGCTACAGCCATCAGTCTTCCCTCCTCTCTTTTGAACCGCCGGCGCCGTCAGAACGGCCAGAGCCTTCTGGTCCGTCAGCTCCGGCAGAGCTTTCTCCCAAGTCTCCGTTTCTCAGCGCTTTTATATTTCTAACCGAGCCTCCTATAAGCCGCAGCGCCATAAAGCTGCATCCCAAAACAAGGGACAGATAACCCCATGAGGTGCTTATCTTAATTCCCGCATAGCTAACGCGAGACTGGAAGCCTACCAGCTCAACAGCATAATATAGCGTAACTGCCAAAATCATAAATAACAGTACATTTGCGATGAGCTCCAATATTTTCTGCCATTTTTCAGAAAATCTGTCTATCAAAAGCGTAATTTTTATATGTTCGTTTCTTCTCTGGCCTATACTAATTCCAAGCCATGAAATCCATACGAACATGAATTTCCCCAGTTCTTCCGACCATGGCAGGGAATTGTTAAATATAAACCTCATTACTACCTGAAGGAATATAGCGGCTACCATAACGGCGAACATTATTACGAGACAAACATCTTCTGCTTTGTCGATGATTCTGAAAAATTTCGTTTTTTTCGTTTCCATCTATGCCTCCTTCTTATAAATTTTCGCGGTATCTAAAAAATTGAGGGCAATGGAATTGCCCTCATATCTAACTATTCAATCATTGAGGTACTGTCGCAAGCCATTTGCCCACGACTTCGTCTCCAACCTTATCGCGCATCCAGTCATAAACCGGTTCGCACGCTTCTTGGAGAGCAGCGGATTCTTCTGCTGTAAGCTCGTAAACTTCGGCTCCTTCATTTTTAAATCTTTCGATATATTCGGCCTCTTTAGCCTTTTCTTCTTCTCTCTGAGAAGCCGCCATCTGGTGAACTCCCTCTTCAAGTATCGCTCTGTCTTCCTCTGGAAGAGATTCTATCCACTTCAGCGAACAGATTATAGGGAACGGTGAAGAAGCGTGATTGGTAAGCGTTACATAGGGCGCGATCTCATGAAGATTGAAATCGTTGAATACTCCTAAAGCATGGTCAAGCGCGTTGATCTGTCCCTGTGACAGTGAAGTGACTACTTCGCCCCAGGCCATCGGAGTAGGATTTGCGCCCATGGCTTTCCAGGTCTCAATATCCAGATCGTTCTGAGCGATTCTTATCTTCTGACCGCTGAGGTCATCGGTGTTATGATAAATCTTATCTCTTGAGATCAATTGTCTCATTCCATTGTAGTACAGGTCGATGCAGTAGAAGTCAGCGTCCTTGATGTATTCGTTGAACAGCTCAAGACCGCCGTTTTCAAACATGCCCTCTACCCAAGCGTCATAAGTAGGATACAGGTAAGGCAGATCTATACATGATGATTCCTCACCGGCAACCTGAGTGAATACGGAAGACAGGTCGAATACTATAGTTGTGGTTCCAAGTCCCAAGCCTGCTATAGCATCAGGAGTGTCTCCCAGCTGTCCGTCGGAAAATACCTCGACCTTGAAATGTCCGGGAGCCTTTTCCTCCAAATATTCTCCCAGCCATTCAGCCCAAACGTGGGTGGATCTTGAAGAAGAATCTGTGTGGGCGATTTTGATCTCTATCGGATATTCTATCTCGCCGCTTGTTTCTTCTTTTCCACAACTTGCAAACATGGTTAAGCACATTACAAGTATCAGTAGAACAGTGATAAATTTCTTCATAATTACTCCTCCTTGTATGAATTTGTCCGATTTCTGAGGTGTGACCATATCGAACATGAAAGGCTTTGCTTTTCAATTATGCAATTGCTATGCCATTTTTTTAACATGACTTTAGCACTCTGTCATTCGCCTTGATTTGCAATAAAAAAAAGAATCAAGACCTAATAAAGGCCTGATTCCTTTTTTGCTTTTCCTGCAATTTTATGAAATTTATATCATACATCTGTGAAATAAATTTCATTGTTTTTTATGTCTTTGTATATTATAGCGGCTTATCTTATTCCACAGCTGCCGCGCCGTGATTCCCAGCTCACTGGCGCACTGCTCCACGTTATAGCCGTTCTTTTTTAAAATACTTTCTATGTAATCAGCCTCGAACCTGCTTCTGGCGTCTCTAAGCGTAGAGGATTCTTCTCCTGAAACGCCGCATATGGCGTCCCCCCCCCCCACGCGCAAATTGCAGGTCAGGAAGCTCAGCTGCGGTGACTTTGCCGTCTCTGCTTAAGGCCAGCATTCTCTCAACTATGTTTTTAAGTTCTCTTATATTTCCGGGATAATCATAGGCAAGCAGCCGCTCTATGACTTTCTCCTCTATGATTACGTGTTTTTTCTTCTGATCTCTTTCTGTTTTTCTTACGAAAAAGTCGATAAGCGCAGGCAGGTCTTCTCTCCTCTCTCTGAGAGAGGGAATAGTAAAAGTCAGTGCGTTTATCCTGTAAAAGAGGTCCTCTCTGAACGTGCCATTTTCTATTTCTTTTTCCAGATTTTTGTTGGTCGCGAAGATAAATCTTATATCGAGAGATATTCTCTTGTTGCTTCCTATATGCTCTATACTCTTCGTTTCAAGAGCTCTTAACAGCTTTCCCTGGGCCGACAGCGGCATATCCCCGATTTCATCGAGGAACAGTGTTCCATGGTTTGCTTCTTCAAACTTCCCTATTCTCGTTTCAAGAGCTCCCGTGAACGCACCCTTTTCATGGCCGAACAATTCGGATTCCATCACTCCCTCAGGGAAAACCTGGCAGTTTATAGGTACGAAAGGCTCGCCTGCTCTGCCGCTCATTCTGTGGATATAATTGGCTATGACCTCCTTGCCGACTCCTGATTCTCCCAAAATCAAAATATTTATATCCGTATCAGCTATTCTGTCGCACATATCTATGATATTTTGAAAGTCTCGGTTTTCCGATTCCAAAAATACGTCTCCGCCGCTTGGTCTCTTTGCAGAAATATAGGCCTTATTCTTGAACCGGCTAAGCTCTGCGATCCTGTCCACCTTTACGATAAGCTCCTCCGGGCTTCCGCTTTTGACGAAGTAATCGAAAGCCCCCAGTTTTATGGCGTCTACCGCGCTTTCTATGCTCCCGTAAGCTGTTATTACAAGGATTTCAGTATCTATACCCTGTTCTCTTATTTTCTTTATTAAATCTATGCCGGACATCACAGGCATTTTTAAATCCGTGATTACCAAATCCGCCCTGCTTTTTGACAGATATTCCATGGCCTCCAACCCGTTAGAGCACATGACCGCCGTATATCCTATATCCTCCAGTATTATCGAAAGAGCCTTGCGGTATTCAGGCTCGTCATCTACTATTAGTATTTTGTAGTTGCTCTTATCCATCTGCTCTCTCCTTTTCGGCAGGCAATACTATATGAAAGCTTGTGCTTACGCCCTCTATACTGTCTGCCATAATGCTTCCGCCTGCTTCTCTGATTTCAGAGGCGACTATATAAAGTCCAAGACCTGTTCCGGTCTCCTTGGTGGTAAAGAAAGGATTGAATATTTCTTCTATATTCCCCTTTGGAATTCCTTTTCCGTTATCTTTGAAATCTATGAAAAGCTTTCCGTCTGCCCGTCTTATATCTATGAATATCTTCTTATCTTCCTTATCGGCTTCATTCAGGGCGTCTACGCTGTTGTTTATTAAGTTTACAACGGCGAGTCTGAATACGTCCTCGTTTATATAAAGGCCGTGGTTTTCATTGTCCCAAATGTTTACTTCTATCTTTATGTTGTTTTTTTCAAGTCTTTTCCTCTCGAGAGCCACTATCTGAGACAACAGTTCTTTGACATCGGCGGTTCCCGCGTTTTCCCGGGATAACCGCGAGAAACTGAGCAGATTTTCTATGAGTACGTTTATTCTGTCTACAGAATTGTCTATGGCGTCAGCCGCGTATTTTTCAACACTTCCGCTCATCTTCTTTTTGATTATGTATATATAATTCTTTATTATTCCCAGTGGATTCCTTATCTCATGGGCAAGTCCAGCCGACAGCTCGCCTACGGCAATCATCTTGGCCTCTTGCCTGGTCAGACTCTCATATTTGTATCTGGCCGTGTAATCCTCTATTACGAACATCCTTTTACCCGATGTTCCTTTCAGCTCTCTGTCTGATACAAGATAATACTTTCCACCCAGTTTAAAAGCATCCTGCTGGTCTACATGCGCCAAAAATGGCTTTATGCCGTCCACCTCGTGCACGCTTCTTCCCGCTATATGCTCATTATCCGTCTGCAGTATCTCAAGAGCTGCTCCGTTGCATACCTGTATTTCTCCTTTGCTGTCTGTCACTATTATTCCGTCGTAAAGGGAGTTCACTATATTATATAACTCTACCCTGCTCTCTTTAAGTTCTCTTGTCCTGATATTTACCTTATCCCGCACGGTCATGTTCCAGAATACAAATACGTAGCTGAGGGCTATCATCAGGATTACCATGTCCGCGATGTGGTCCGACGCCGAAAAGTTGCTGATTTCCGGCATAAAGTTTCCAAACCATTTGGAATATATATGGGCGTACTGTCCGTCTTTCTTTATCTCCAATATTCCCTTGTTGAGAATGGAATAGAGGATTTTTTGGTCTTTGTTGACCGCCACGCCAATCTCCTCTTCAGACAAGGCCCCGTCCAAAAACCTGAAATGGCTGTCCTTTACGTTTCTGTTCAGATAATAGGAAATCATAAACTCATCACCTATGATAGCGTCCACTTCTTTCATTCCGAAAAGGCGTAGACTTTCATCGAGGTTTTGAGTGAGTATCAGATCGACATTTTTATCTTCTTCAAAAAAGGAATTGGCCTCATGATGAGCCGTACTTCCTGCCGTTACGGCGATGGATATATCTCTTACGTCGTCAATGCTTCTGAATTCCGACTCCTCGTTTACCAATATTTTACTCCTTTCGACATACAGCGCCTGTGTAAACAAAAAGACGCTCTCATTGACGGGAGTCTTGTTGATGGCCGCCGCGTCTATCTCTTCTCTCTTCAGCTCAAGGGCAAGATAATATTTATCGTATAAAACCGGTGTGAATTCCGTCTCAAGCATCACTGATATCTGAGCAAAGCAGTCCTTGAGCATACCCGCGCCCTGCTCTGATTCTTCGGTTGCAAAAGCGAAAGGCGGATTTTCCGTAGCTATCCCGTATTTAATTTTATTCGAGTTCAAAAACTCCTTTTCTTCCTCTGTAAGAGGCATGGAATAGCGTATGTAATCCCATATATACATATCGTATTTTGTTTTTATGTCTATCGCTTTCACTGCAAAAGCGCACACCAAAAATATGGCGCACGCCACCGCTAATTTCTTTTTCATATTACGCGCCTTTTACTCGCTTTGGCTCAAATAGTGTCCATCGGGGAAGAACGGGTGACTATAGAAGA
>OLRX01000576.1_pt1 | contig 32321 bp, 20 predicted proteins | sample 1672991 | NCBI WGS metagenome assembly OLRX01 (sample SAMEA3136744, study PRJEB25190) | human gut metagenome | biome: human gut; feature: human-associated habitat; material: faeces | place: Austria | collected 2013
ACGCGCATGTGCAGGATGGCCGCCGAAGGCGAATCCCCGTTTGCGGGCTCCGCGTCCGCGACGTCGTCGTGGGCGTCCTTGATCCCTTCGCGGTCCCATCCGTCCTCGCGGGTGGTGAACCCCGCGTCCACGCACCCGTATTCGAAGCGCACGGCGGTGACGACCTCGCCGTCGCCCAAGCCGAGATCGGACGCGTCGAGGTCGGTCGCGCGCGTCGCGTCCACTCCGGACTCCCATAGGCGCCAGCCGGCGTAGTCGACCGCCCGACCGTCATCCCCCAGGATGCCGTTCGGATCCTCCGCGAGCCACGGGTTCCCGTGGCCGTCGTCCAGGGTCGCGTTCGCGCCGCTCTCGTCGACGTGGTCGGAGGGGGTGAGGTTCGTCCGGTACCATACGTTCATTCTGCCGTCGCGGTCCCCAACCGCTTGGGCGGTCGTGACCCCCTCCAGAACCGCGAGCCCCTTTTCGACGGAGGACAGGTCGTCGGTCACCGTGAACTCGTCAACCCACGTGCTCGACGTGCTGCGGTAGTCGAGGCTGTAGTCGAAGCGGCCGTCTTCCGAGACGGACACGTCGGCCTTGTTGGCTCCGTCGCCGTTCTCCACGGCCCCCGGCGCGGTTGGGTCGGCTATCTCTTGGCGCTTGTCTATCTCCCCGGACACCGATATGGGCTCGTCGTACATGACGACCCGTTGCACCTCCCCGGTCTCCTCGACCGTGAAGGAGACGCTTTGCGCCTGGTCGTAACCGTTCGGCGTCATCGTCTCGGTCAAGGTGTAGTCGCCCGGCTCGAGCCGCTCTACGCGATGAGGCTCGTCTCCGGAAACCCATTCCTCCACCACGGTGCCGTCGGCATCTTCCAACTTCAGGTGCGCGCCGGGAATCTCGTCCTCTCCGGCGACGCTGCGCTTGCTGATATCCACCTTCGTATAGTCGTTCTCCAAGACGGCCGCGGCGTCGCCTCCCTCGGATTCGAGCCACTCGCCGGAGATCGCGCCGTCCTCTCCCACGGTCACGCTGCGCACGGTCTCGTCGCGCACGTACCCGGGAACGGGCTCGGCCTCCTGCAGACGATAGGTTCCGGGCGCCAGCTTCTCCACATGCAGGGCCCCGTCGGCGGCGACCTCGATGATCTGCTGCTCCTCGCCGGGCAGTATCAGGTACGGTCGGGCCTCGACGACGAGGACCTCGGTCGCTGCGGGGCCGGCCTCGTCCTCGGCATCGGCACCGCCGCCCAGCGCCGTCCCTTCGCCGGACGGACGCGCCTTCGCCGATGCGATTCCGAATGCAGTCCCCCCGGCGGCCACCGTAAGCGTCCCTTCGGCGCGCTTGCCGTCCGCCTCGAACTCATAATCTCCGTCGGCGAGGCCGCCGGCCCACCATACATCCCTGTCCTCGTCGTACGACATGGGATGCTCAGTTTCGTCGGAGCCCACGGCAACCCAGCCGCCGGGGCCTTCGGCGCGCACGGCCACGACTCCGGGCTCGCTGAAGGATGCCTCCTGATCGGCGTTCCACCATAGGAACTCCGTTCCGGGCAGGGACGCCTCCGCATTCCCCAGCTCGGTTTTCGCGACTGTCAGGGTGTTGGCCCTGTTCTCAGCGTCCACGGACGTATGCGCAACGGAGGTGTTCTGGTCCTGATAGGAGACAGTGAACTCGCGCGGTGTCGGATCGAGCACGTACCCCTCGGGCGCGCGCGTCTCGACGAACGCGTAGGAAGCGCTACCCGTGCCGAGCGGGAGCCCGTCGATGGAGGCGGTGCCGTCCGCGCCCGTCGTCACGCTTCCCACCGTCTCCCCTTCGATCAGCTGGACGGTGCCGTCCGGGCCCTTGACCAAGCCGAGCGACACGACGTCGAACTCGGCACCCGCCATGGGCTCTCCGGTGGCGGCGTCGGTTTTCCGGATGGTCGCCGACCCTTCGGCGGCCTCGTCCGCGTAACGGACGACGACCGTGGGCGTGATCGCCTCGTCGTCCGGAACAACCACGCGCACGTCCTCGCCGCCGAGCAGATAAGGGGGCTGGGCCGCGGTTTCACGTACGTAGTAGGTTCCCGGCTCGATGGGCTCGGGCAGCGTGACGCATCCGGTCTCGTCGGTTGTGAACTCGGAGAGCTCGACATGATTCGGATACCACGACTCCTGGACGATGGGGTTTCCTCCCTCGTCGAGCAGCTGGAACGAGAATCCGGCAACGGGGACGGCTCGGCCCGTGACGGCGTCCGTCTTCACGATCTGTATGCGGGTGTGGATGGCGGCGTTGTCGACGATGTACTGCAGGAGCGCTCCGTCCTGCATGTCGTCTTCGGTTACCGTCCAATCGCCCACGTGGTGGAATCCGTCCGGGACGGTTTCCTCGACCTCTCTCACGGTGTAACCCGCCTCGTCGTAAGGGATGGCTCCGGAGGCGCCGTCGGGCCGCGATCCTTCGCCGAACCACGCATCGGGGTTGCTTGCCGTGTTCGCGAAGCCGTACTGGTTCGTTTCGACGGTTCCCACGACTTCCTGGGTGGTGTTGGACACGATTTCGAACACCACGCCGGCGGCGGGCTGGGCGACGCCGCTCTCGAAGTCGCCGTAATCCTTGAACTTGGCGATCTCGATATCGAACGCGATCACGTCCTCGTCCACGGACGGTTCGAGGAGGACGTCCTCGTGCTGCCCGCTTCCCGACACGTGGAACTGGTGCGGCTCCGGATCCGGCCTGTAGCCTTTGGGCGGCTCGATCTCCACGAGCGTCGCGTCGCCGAGCGGGATGCCGTCGAACCGGATGATCCCCTCGTCGTCGGAGGTTGCGACGTGAGAGGCTCCGTTGGCATCGACGAGCTTGTACCTCGCGCCCGACAACGTGGCTCCGGGCTGGGCCTCCCCGCCGGTCGCGGAGTCCCTCTTCCGGATGGCGAAGGCCACCGTGCAAGGCTCGTCCTCGAGCCGCACCTGGCCGTCTCCCATCCCGGTTTCGAAATAGACGCGCTCGCCGCTCGGCTTGAAGCCGTCCGGCGCCTGCCGCTCGATCGCGTAATAGCTCTTGTTCGCGGGCAGCTTGCAGCTCGCCTTCCCGTCCTCCCCGGTGACGATCTGGGCCGCGAGCGAGTCGTCGGAGGCATCGTAGATGTCGTAAGACGCTCCCGAGTAGGCGTACTCCGCGTTCCCGGTGGTGATGGAGGCGTCGGCGCTCTCCTTGGCGAAGGAGACGCTCACCTCGGGCGACCACGAGAAGTTTCCGACGCGCTGGCAAGGGCCGGAAAGGAGGCAGTCGGGATGGGGGCTCGCGTCGCGGGTGTTCACCACGATGTCGAACGACGATCCGTTCCAGGTGCCGCTGAAAGAGTACCATCCGTCGGCGGGGTAGGCGAGGCCGTAGTCGAGGCAGTGGCCCCGCAGCACGGTTCCGTCAGGCATGGTCACGTCGAAGAGGTTGCCGTGATCGTTGGTGTGGCCGGGGTTCACGCAGTGCACGTACGCTTGCCCGGACACCGTCTGCGCCGTGTCGGCGTGCGCCTCGCCTTGCCGAGGGGAGAGCGTGGGGAGGAGCCCGACTGCCAGGATTGCGCAGAGCAGCAGGCTCGTCGCGCGGCGCAGCCATTCCGATGGCCGGGCCGCTGGGGCGGGGGGCGCGGCTGCCGTCGAGGCACCCTCGGGGCGTCTCGGGCGCGCCTTCGCCCTTGCGAAGGTGGCGTGTTTCATGGTCTGTCCTTTCGTCGCGCCCGCCGGGCTGTTCGGTAGGAGTGGCGGGCTCGACGAAAAGTATAGGATACGGAGAATGTTCAGGTATCCCCTGATGAAACGCTATTTTCGTTATAAAGATACCAAGATCACGAAAGTATACCGCCTGAAGCGTTCGGCATTGCGGCCTCATCTTCGCCAAAGCAGCCCGGTTTTTCCTGCTCCAAGAAGAACAGGGTGCTCATGGTCATGGCCGCCAAGAGGAGATACGCGGCTTCGAGCGCCGCCCAGCAGCCTATCTCTTCGTCGGAGGGATCGTTCCAATGGGCGAGCCTGTTCCTCCTGTTCATTCCGACCATCGTGTTAGGATTGCAGCTGAGTACGAATTCCACAGCCGAGCATAACTCGCCGGTCAAAGCCCTCCTCACCTTTTCATTTTCAGTCAGTCGGCCCATGGTCGTCTTTCCCATCTCGGCAAGGGATGAGTCGCCGAGCAAGCAACTCGCCATATGTCTCATTGCCTTTTCAAGAAACCCGTAGATGAACGACATCGCCCCGATGGACTGGGTTCTCAAGAAAAGATCGCCTTGCTCGAGATCGTCCTGCCCCATCGCGTCGGACAGATTGGAGAGGAATTGTAGAAGCAGGAGGAAATCCCGCTCCCATGAAGGCGATCCCGTCCTAGTTTGCACTAGGTTGAAAGTGATTTCCAGCCAGCGGAAAAGATCGTCGCGCAGATCGTCGTCGTCCAAAATGCCGCCAACAATATGGCTTCCCATCGACAAAGCGAGCCTAAGCCTCATTTGGTACGACCTTGTAAACCGTTCGTCCGACTTCGGCTCCGTCTGGGTGACGAAACCCAAGGGGCCCTCCCTCAGCCCCTCGCTGGGAAAGGCGGATAGAGGGAAAAGGATTGCGGTGACCATTCTAGATTCGAAGGGAGCGCTTTCGTCCTTGAGGGTTTCAAAGACGGGACTCAAGTCCACTTTCGTCGAGGACGGGTGTCCGCCTTTGCCCATCTCTAATCGGAGGGATCCTTCCAATTCGGAGACTAGGGCCTCGAAGTCACCCGCATGTCCATCGTGCGCCGCCTTAAGAGTGCATACCGCATCCCTTGCCGCGATGATTCGAGGAAGAGCGCTGGCCCCGAACGCGCCACCGGTTCTACAAATGCTAAGAAGCTCCCCGAAAGCCCAATCTGCTTTTTCCTTGAACTCGCCATCCCTGCCCAAAACTATCGCGATTCGAAGTGCGGACTCGAATCTAGGAGGGCACGTACGAGCATCCTCCACCACCGCCTCAAGAAACCTTTCCGCAAGGCGGTTATTTCTGAGCAAGGGAAGGAACTTGTCATGATGCAAGATGAGTATGAAGCACCTTTTCTCGATAAGTTCCTGAAGTGTCTCTGCTCGAATTCCCTTTTTGAATTCAAGAAGCACCTCGACGACGGCCGGAAGCATGTCTTCCGGGCTATCATCGCTCGCAGGATCCAGGAGGGCAGGGAGATTCTCGTTTAGAAAAGCCACGACAGCGCCCTTGTTCGACTCCTCGCATATGTCTTTAGCGCGGTCGCAGCATTCCGCTGCGGCATCGCACAACGGCTCCGGGATGTCGCCTCGCTCCTTGTACACGTCGATGGCATCCCGCAGCTTTGACAGCTTGCGGGCCTCCATCCACCTCACGAAATCAGCGTGCCCCTTCACGTCGACGGCGGCATCGGCATCGCCCAACGCGTCAAGCACGGCATCCTTCAGCCGCCCCACATCAGCCACCTCGCCTACGGTGGCGAAATCGCCCGGCCCGCGATACCTGAATGAGAATCGGGGCACTATTTCATGAACGAAGCCCATTCCGTCCCTTTCCGCTGCGGCAGCCCTCGGCGCTCGCAGCTTCGCTATCTGCGTTACCTGCGCCACTTTAGTAAGAACATTATCCCATTATCCATCTCATCATGGTACAAAGGTGATGCGGGGCATCTCCTACCGAACATAACGCCCCGCGAGGACAGGCCGATATGATTCGAAGAAGGTGACGGAGACGTGCCGAGCATTCCTATTCCCGAAGACGCGGCGACCCGACGCATGGTCGTAGTGGCGGTGGCGAACCAAAAGGGCGGCGTCGGGAAGACCACGATGGCCGCCCTGTTAGCGCAAGAGGCCGCCGCGCGCGGGCTGCGCGCCATGGCGATCGACCTTGACCCCCAAGGCAACCTGACGAGGCACCTGCATCCCGCCCCCGTCCGAACCGGCGTGGCCCGCATGCTCTACGAGAAGGCCGCGCTCGAAAGCGTCCTGTGCGATGCCGGCGGCGTCTCGCTCGCCGCCGCGACCCCCGACCTCTCCGCGGCTGACCTCGCCTTGTCGTCGAAACCGGGGAGGGACGGGCTGCTTCGCCGCGCGCTCGGGCCGTGCGCGCACGCATACGATCTTGCGGTGATCGACACCCCTCCCGGCCTCGGCTGTCTCGCGTTCAACGCGCTTGTGGCTGCGGACTTCGTGCTGATCCCCACTGCTGCGGAGAAGTTCGCGTTCGACGAGACGGCAGAGGTGGTGGACACGGTTGGCCAGGTGCGCGAATGCGCCAACACCCGCCTCTCCGTCCTGGGCGTCGTCGTCACCCGATGGCAGGGCCGCACGATAGTCCAACAGGACTTCGACGAAGCGCTGAGAAGATGGGCGGAGGCGAAAGGGGTTCCCGTCATTGGTCGCGTCCGCCAGTCGGTCGTGGTGCAGGAGGCCCAAGCTTTGGGCGCTCATCTGCCGGACTACAAGCCCGACAGCCCTGCGGCTGCGGACGCGTTGGCGGTCGCCGACGCGGCGTTTCGTCTGCTAGGGCTCGCGGATGGGAAGGGGGCTTCCGATGGCGCGGCGTAGGAGCTTCGCAGGGAGCACCGTGCGCGACATGCTGTCCGCAGCAGAAGCGTGCGCAGAGCGTCCAAGCGACCTTCCCGGCTACGAGGCCCGTCACAGCTCCTCGGTCGAGCCGGACGCATACACCAAGCCCATCAACGTCCTGCTCACGCCCTCGCAGCATTTCACCCTCTCCCTGGTTGCCCAAAAGATGTCGAAGGACGCCCCGAAGCCCACACAGGACGAGCTCGTGCGCCATGCCATCGTCGCCACCTGGCCAGACGAGTACGAGACGGCCAAAGCGGCGCTCGGATGCGAGGAGTGACGCCATGGAGTTCGTGGAAGAGGCTCATGGGCACAGGTTGTACCTTGCGAACGCTGAAGACGGGTATTCGGAAGGAAGGGTGCTGGTGTTTCGCCGGGACGCGTTCGGAGGGGCGTGCAGACTCGGTGGAGAGGTGGCGTCGGCCCCCGACCTGGATGCCGCCCGGCGCGTGGCGATGATGCTCTTGTCGGGACCCCGGACGGCCGACCTATCGGCCCAGGAGAGAAGCGCCGAGGACGAGGCGAGGTCGAGGGAGGCCTCGCGCGAGGCGAGCCGCAAGCGAGGGGAAGGAGGAACGCGTGGGGCGTGAGGTTCTGCCGTCGGGGCTCGGCCGCCCCGCCCCCGCGCCGGGGCGCGGGGGTCCACTAGCCAGAGCCGTATTTGTGCGCACGTTCGTGCGCGCAAATACCGGTCGCCTCCGGCGCCCGCTGGCGCGCCGCCGCTTCGCGCGTCGCGGTTTCCCCGTCATTCCCTTCTTTCCCATCATGTCCCGTGCGAGCTCTCTTCGCCGCGGCTGCGGAGACGGGAGGGGGCTATGACGGCAGACGAGCGCAAGGATGCCCGCCTGCACATCCGGCTCACACCCTCGCAGGACCGGGCTCTCTCCGAGAGGGCGCGGGCTGCGGGGGTCACCAAAACGGATTACGTGACGGCGGCGCTTGAGGGAACCGTGCTGCTTCCGGCGGCCGACCGCGACCTTTTGCGCGCTCTGCTTCTCGAGCTGGCGCGGCAGGGCAACAACCTCAACCAGGTGGCCCATCGCCTCAACGCGCTCTCGCGCGTCGACCCGCTCGGGTGCGCCGATGCCATCGCCTCCGTCTCCGAGAGCCAGGCGGCGCGCGTCGAGGCGTACCGTGCGGTCCGGGACGCGCTGTCGTCCGAGAGGAGGGCGCGCACGTGACCATGCTCAAAACCATAGACGGGCACAGCTCCGTGCGGGCGCTGAAGAGGTACCTCGAACGGAACGGGCGCGCGGCGGCCACCCTGTGCCTGAACCTCGGAGACGAGCGCGAGTGGGCGGCCGACATGGACGCCACGCGCCGCGCCCACGGGCACGACCGGAAGCGCGGCGGGCGCGGTCGCACGCGGTTCTACGAGCATTTCGTCGTGTCTCCCAATCCGAAGGACGAGGCGGCCCTCGACAAGGACAGGGTGATGGGGCTCGCTGCGAGGTGGGCTCGGGAGATGTTCCCCGACCACGAGATCGCTGTCGTGCTGCACGACGATGCGGCCCGTGCGGGATACCATGCCCACGTCGTGGTTAACTGCACCAACCTTGCGACGGGCCTGAAGCTTCAGATGGGCGACAAGGACCAGCGTCGGCAGGCGAACCGCCTCCAGCGTATCTCCGAGGAGCTGGGGTTCTCCGCCTTGCCCGACTTGCCCGCCCGACGTGCCGACCGCGATGCGCGCACCTCTGCCGAGCGGGGGATGGCCTCGCGGGGAGAGGCGTCGTGGAAAGAGGACATCCGGAGGGCGGTTACTGCGGCCGGGGCGGTTTCTGAGGACTTCGCATCCCTTGAGCGAGCCCTCGGCTCGGCAGGGTACTCCATGCGGTTGACTAGGCGCGGCATCACCTACTTCCACCCGGATGGAGAGCACAAGGCCACCGACGAGAGTTTGGGGCGGGCGTTCTCCCCTTCCGGCATCGAGGCCCTTGCTCCGGATGCTCGCTGGGAAGACTTCCCTTCGGAAGTGGAGGGGAAGGGGGCGCTGTCCCATTTCTCGGCCGACGATCTGGCTCGGTGCCTGCGCACTATAAGGAGGGAGGGGATCGGGTCGCTGCGGGGCTTCGATGCCCTCAAGGAGTCGGTCGAGGGGAGGCTTGCCGCTGCGAGGGCCGAGATGCGCGAGGTGGCGGCGCGGCTCGCTTCGGGAGGTCCCGAGGAGCTGCAGGTGGACCTGTTGGGAAGGGAGGAGGCGCTTGTGTCGGAGCTCGACGAGCAGACTGCGCGCTTGAGCAACCTCTCGTTCTCTCGCCACGTGGCTGCGACGGTGCTGAGGGAGGCCGAGGAGGCGCGGTCGGCGGCTCTCGGGGACACCGGGCGGGAAGGGTTTCACGGAGTCGGAAGCCGGGCTCGCGCCTCCAATGGCGAGCGAGAAGGGCGGACTGAGAGGAACTGCTCTGAAGGAGAAAGAGAATCGGCCAGATGATGCCCCTTCGAGGAGCGCGCCTTTTCCCATTGCCGTCATTCGTTCGATTGCGATTGCGGGAATGTTGCCGCCCTGTCTGCTTGCAAAGGAATTCATATTTGAGTCTTGATGGACTTACTTCATCGTGTTGCGAGCTTTTTTGAACAGAGTATTCAAGAGAAAACGCTGTACTGAATTGAGTGAGGACATCGGGCAACCCGCCTTCGCCCCCTCCCCTCCTCTCTAAAGATATTGAATTGACGCATATTTCAAAGCGCTACATAATGTTAGTGTAAGAAAACATATACGGTGAAGTAATGAGAGGAGTGTTTTCTTTGGCCAAACATCCTGAACACGTGCTCCTCGAGGGCGTTGTGCCCTTTCCCGAACATCTTGCTCAGCTTTATCGAGAAAAGGGTTACTGGAGGGGCGAGACTATTGCTGACATGTTATTCAATAGTGTCGAACGCTATTTTGATCGTATTGCGGTGATTGACGGTGCCGAAAGCGTTACTTACGCACAACTAGGCCAGAGGGTTCTTTCCCTCTCTCGAGGGTTTCAAGAGTTGGGTATAGGTCGTTTCGATAGGGTAGTTGTCCAACTTCCAAATGTTGCAGCTTATTTTGAAGTGGTGTTTGCTCTGTTTGAACTGGGCGCAGTTCCGGTATTTGCTTTAGCTGCACACCGAAAGGCCGAAATAGAATATTTCTGCAGTTTTTCAGAAGCGAAAGCATACATAACCGTCGATAAATATGGGGGCTTCGATTACGAGGCCCTATCCGTAGAAATTAAGGCAGAGGTTCCCACGATAGAAAACGTCATCATCGTCGACGTGAGCAACGGGTTGTCTCGTTTTAGCCAGCTTTACCAAGAGCCTCGATGCCATGAATTATACTGCTCACCAGCAGATGTGGCTTTCCTTCAGCTTTCTGGTGGCACCACAGGCAAGCCAAAGCTCATTCCTCGCACTCATGATGATTATTTGTACACTGTTCGTGAATCTGCTCGAATTTGCGGGCTGTCTTCTGGCAGCGTTCATTTGACATCTTTGCCGATAGCTCATAACTATACTATGAGTTCTCCAGGGATTTTGGGGTGTCTATTTGCTGGTGCGACTACTGTTTTGGCGCATGATGGAAATCCCGAAATCGCGTTTCCTCTCATCGAGAAGCATCGAATTACCAGCGCCTCCCTTGTTCCTCCTGTTGCCTTACTTTGGCTTAACTCTCCTTTGGTGGGTGAATTTGATCTATCTTCACTTGCTGTTTTGCAGGTTGGAGGAGCAAAATTGAGTGAGGAAGCGGCGAGACGTATAAAGCCTGTTCTTGGGTGTCGGCTTCAGCAGGTTTTTGGAATGGCCGAAGGGCTTGTGAATTACACCAGACTTGACGATGAAGACGAAGTTGTTGTAACCAAACAAGGATTGCGCATTTCGCCCGACGATGAAATTCTGGTAGTAGATGATGACGGGGTGCCGGTTCGCAATGGCCAAGCCGGAAATCTTCTCGTTCGGGGTCCATATACTATTCGGGGGTATTACAAAGCGCCCGATCAGAACAAAAAGGACTTCAACCCAGAGGGATTTTATAGGACTGGTGACGTGGTCATCCAAGATGATCACGGGTACTTGACGGTAGTTGGTCGCAAAAAGGATCAGATCAACAGGGGAGGAGAGAAGGTGGCGCCTGAAGAGGTGGAGAACCTTTTACTTTCCCATGCGTATGTGCACGATGCTTCGGTGGTCGGAATTCCCAATGATTTGCTTGGTGAAAAGGTCAAGGCGTTTGTGATATTGAAGGCTGACGCCGATGCATCGGAAGTCACTCCTTTCAAACTAAAGAAGTTTCTTCGAACGAAGGGCATCGCAGAATTCAAGGTACCTGATGAATTTGAAATCGTGGAAAAGTTTCCTGAAACTTTCGTCGGGAAGGTGAGCAAGAAGGCTCAAAGAAATGCGTGAGTATGTTAAATCTGGAGAGTTGATAGTGTGGATTGGGAATGCCAATAGCATTTCGATCCCAAAGGACAAGGCGCTCGAATGGTTCAGTGCTGAAGAAATAGCTGCTTGGCAAAGTTTGAAATTTGATAAATTGCGTTGTTTTTACGCAGCTGTCCACCTTGCTGTGAGGACGAATATCGCATCGTTTTTTGATGTCTGCCCTTCGTCGGTGGCGATTGGCAAAAAGATATGTCCTCGATGTGGGTCATTCCGACACGGCCCCCCGGCGCTTTTTGTGGGAAACAAGGAGTTATCGTTTTCTTTGTCAAAGTCCTACCCGTTTTTTGCATTTTCAGTTGCGCGATGCGCTGTCGGTATAGATATTGAACGGAAAAATCAAGAAGGCTTATCTCGGCTTGGAGACGATGTCTTCAGTTCTTTTGAGCGGAAAAATATAATCCAGTGGGGCGATCCCCTTGCGTTGCGTTATTGGGTTCGCAAAGAAGCGTTAACGAAAGCGCAAGGGGTAGGCATTGCTTATCCCTTGCGCTTCGTTGACGTGTCGAAGCCCTACTTGGGAAGAAGTCAATTTGATAGCATTTACGTCGAAGGTCGGCAAGGAAAATGGCTTGTTAGCGATATTCCTGCGGATTCGACCGATTGTCTTTTATCGGTAGCTATTCCTCTTCGAGAAGCCGACTACGCTATCAAGGTTTTGCAAGCTGAATAGAGATCTACAGCCCCAGCATCGTTTCTGCGCGTTTTCTCAATGCCTGCTTGTCGAAGGCTCCTGAATTCTTCCTTTCGGGAATTTTTTCGACTATTTCGATATGTGATGGACGATACCAAGGGCCGCGAACCACTTCGAGTTCGTTACCCATATCCTCTTCTGATAGATTCGAGCCTTCTTCTAATTCCACCCAAGCAAAGATGTGCTCTCCATCTTTGCTGTCGGAGATGGGGTGGGCGATTGCCATGCGCACCCCATCCATATCGAGAAGAACTTTTTCTACGTCGAAAGCGTACATGACAAACCCTCGATATAAAATGACATCGCGCGAGACACCGACGATGTGAAGATAGCCGTTCTCGTCGAAATATCCCTGATCAAGCGTATCTCGCCAACCATCGACGACCTCGATAGGGGCATCAAATCCCACAGTTTGAACGCAAACGCTTGGATTTTTTGTGACAACGTGCCCTATGTCTCCTACCCCCAAAGTTTGATCCGTGCGAGGATCTCGAATCTCTACTTCCGTTCCGTCAAAAGGCACAAGTACTCCGGCAGAGTCAAACACCTCCAGGTCTCCTTTTTGGTGATCTTCCGGAGAGAGCCATGTAAGGAGGCCCGTCTCTGTCGATCCGTATATTTGAGCAAAATCACATCCAAGCAAATCGTAGGCATCCATGATGTCTTCGGCACTTACTTTCTGGCCGCCGTATACAAAACGATCCAGTGATGACAGATCGGCCATGGCTGCAACATCGCTTCTGGCAAGTTTCACCATTTGCGAAGAAGGAAGAAACAGATCTGTAATTCGCTGTTGCTCTATTGCTCGCACTATGCCTTCGGTCGATGGTTTCCCCCAATAAATCACCACCGCTTCACGACGAAGCAGTGCAGCAACCAGCATCGCGATACCTTGCAAGTCGGTAGAAGGGGTGAGTTGGAGGTATCGGCCGTCTTCCCTTTCTCCGTATACGGTTGCCATTTTTGCCAAAGAATAAAACTGGGCTTTATGAGTTAATACGATGCCTTGGGCCGCTCCTGATTGGCCGGCAGTGAACCTTACCACGGAAGCGTCGTCGGGGTTGTTATGGCGATCGGAGAACGTTTCGCTCCCAATCGGATGCAGCAAAGTTCCATTTTCTGAAATCTCAATGAAGTCGATTTTACGTTCGTCTTCCTGAAGGCAGCTTCTAATTTTTTCAACCAAGAAAGGTTCGCATATAACAAAACGTGCGTCTGTTTCCCGAATGAAGCGCGCCCAGCTTTCTGGCCCAACGTAGTTTTGCAGTCCAACAGACGCTCCTCCTGCCATCGCTATGCCAAATGCAGCAGCAACCATTCCAATGTCGTCGCTTCCTCCATATGCGCAGAATTCGCCAGAATTGAAGCCTCGACGGATGAGCTCATCTCTTATAGATTCGCAGATTTTCAGCGCTTCACAACCGGAGAAACTCCCGGATTTTGTTATGAATACTTCTTTTTCCCCAGCTTCTTCCAGTAAGGCTCGATAATAAGATTGCAAGTCTTGCTCGATGATGCCATCACTTAACGACATGGTCTTCCTTTCGTTGTCTGTGTCTTGCTTCGAGGTTGTCAGAGTTGATCCGCTTCATTCTCGGTATTTTTGAGGAATTCGACAGCTTTGCTGCGCAAAAGGGCTTTATCGACTTTGTATGCCAGGCGTTGATGGTGGGGTATTTCTTCAAGTAGTTCTATGTGAAGATATTGCTCATCGATGGCGAATTCCGCGGATACTCGATGTGCTAGATTGGCTTTGTCAAGAATCTTGGCAGATGGTTTCACCCAGACGAAAATATGGTCGTTATCGAGGGAGTTGGACATGCCATGTACCGCGACTTCTGCCACATTGAAGTTTGCGGCGATCAGACTCTCTACGTCTCCGCTAAAAATCACTCGGGCGTTAGTTCTTATTGCATCGCTAGCGCGCCCTTTGATAAAAAGATATCCGTCTTCGTTGAGATATCCAACATCGTCCGTGTCTCGCCAATCCCCTCTCATTTGGAAATCTTCGTTACTGCCAAAAAGCCTCCTTGTGATCCCATGCCCAAATGCCATTATTCGTCCGATTTGCCCGGATTCCAAGGGTTTGTCGCTGTTAAAATCCCAAATTTGTATAGAGGTTCCCAATTCGGCAAATGCTTTCCCCGCCGAACTGAGCAAATCGGCATCTCCGGAACGGTGCTCTTCAGGGCCAAGGAAAGTAAGCAGGCCACTTTCTGTGCCTCCGTAAAACTGCAAAACTTCGCATCCGATCTTTTCTGCGATTCTATTCTTCTCAGTGGCTGATACTGCTTGCCCTCCATACGCCACTCGTTGCAGTGTGGATATATCGACGGTGTCGACTTCTCTGTTGTTGATAAAATCCATCAATATTGATGGAGGAATAAAAAGGTCAGTAATACGATGTTGGTTGATGGCGCGAGCAATCTCACGAGCGTTCATTGAGCCAGCGTAGATAACTAGAACCTCGTGACGCAATAGTGCTGAAAGGCATGTGTGCATATTGCCGGACATGGAAAGGCAAAGAAAGCGTCCGTGCTGTCGTTCTCCATATACTGTAAGCCACGTGGAGATGAAATAGTATTCCGCTTCCAAGGTGAGCGCAAAAGCCTTAGGAAAGCCAGTGCTTCCCGAACTGAAGATTATCTCAGCCAAATCGAGGGCGCTTCCGGCGTGGTCTTCCTTGGTGTCGAGACAAGTTGGATTAAGTAGAGTTCCGTCGGGCCTTATCTCGATTATCTGGAGAGGAACCGAAGCCTTTTCCAGCGCGTTTCTGAGAGGAAGGGTGTTGTCTGGTTCGCAGATGATGAATTTTACATTAAAATCAATTATGAACTGGATCCAAATATCTATAGGGTAATGACTCGCTAACGGCACGGGTATCCCGCCAGCCAAGACGATTCCTAGTTGAGAGACTAATACCCCAACATCGACGCTTCCGGCGTAGGCGATACACGTCTGAGGAGTTGCGCCTTGCTTCAGCAGTTCGTCTCGCAAAGCGTCGCAGCGGCTTCTCATTTGCGATCCGCTCAAATTTCCAGAGGGCGCAACGATCATCTCTTCGTCGTCTGCCCAAGCAAGAGCGTCTCTCACTATCCGAACAAGGGAACGATCTGGTTTGCTGTCATGGAATGTCACAATCTTTCTCCTTTTCTGGTGGTTTGCGTTGGTATCCGATCCTTTTTGAAGATTCGCAACTTCTTTTCGCTACTCTCCAAGCGCTCTTTTTAGGGAGTCGGTCAGCCCTTCCTCTTCGTATGCCACATGGACAGATGACGGGTAACCAATCGCTTTCGTGATCGTTGACCAATTTCTTGAACAGAGAACATCGGAAGCGTTGAGGTTTTTTGTAGCGCTGGCAAAGTTGAGGATGTTTTCACTTATTGCGCAAGTCCACCCATCGCTTATCCAAATGGATGAATTTCTTCTATCTTCTTCCATTAGGCATTCAATAGGATGGGTCGTTTCATTCGATAAGGGCAAGCCAACCTTGCTGTATCCGACAGTCTTCATGGCTGGTAGCCAAAGAAGGGGCCCACATGCTTCAACCAAATGAAGCGTCCCTTCAGGAAAATGGGCACTAAATCGCATAGTTGCATGCACATATGCGTCCGGGGCCGCATCATCGACCTCGTTATGGATGAGCATCGAGAGAGCCGTGTTTGCCAGTTGTGCAGAAATGCGTCGAAATGGGCCTTCCGTGCTGACCTTATTTATGCGCAGTGCGCTACCAGGCATCATGGCATCCAATATTTTTGAAAGAAAAGCAACCGTGTGAAAAGACGTTCCAACTTCAATCAGGAACGGACGCCGCTTTTTTGCTACATCCGAAAATGCTTTTAGGAAAGCCGCTATGTGAGGTAGATGCGCATACATGTTTGCAACTGCCAATTTTCTTTCAGAGCTTCTGGCGCTCTTTATTAAGTCTGCGAGTTCTTTAGAGCGAATGGGCGGTTCAATGAGGACGTCGTACCCTCTCTTCATTAGGCTTGAGGCTACCGATTCGGATTCGCCTCCCAATACGGAAGAACGTATAGCCACCACTGCTATTGCGGCTTTGCTGTGGTCCTTCTTTGGGATATCTTCAAGTGAGGTTAACAAAGGCACTCTGTACTCTTCTGCCAATTTCTTTGACCGATCACTGCCCTTGCAATGGATTCCAATTAGGTTGAACTGAGGGTTTGACGCTACGGCGCGCATGTACATTGCCCCAAATTTTGTTCCGCATACCAAGACCTCCAAGGGCGACGAAAGGCTCATATTGTCCCCTCCTCAACACTAGAGAACGGACTTGACGTCGTTGCAACTTCGTCTACCTTTCCTCCGACGAGCGCAACAGCTTCCTCTATATAGAGCTTTGGATTCTTGGATTGCAAAATTGCGAGAGGAAGAGCAGAGTCTCGGCATTCGTATAGATCGTGCCGAAATGCCAACCATGCACTTGCGGTAGCGTCTAGCATCATTGACATTTGGGCCGGTGGCTTCAAAAGAACAAAGTCGAATCGGGCGAAGCGCCAACCATCTCAAGCCAAAGGATGCGAGAACTAGCAAACGCTTTATACGAAATTGTATATGGCTTTAAGCCAATAAGCATGCTGAACTCCTATCCCGAGCTTAATTACGAAAGGCAAATACTTGCATCCCCCGACTCAAACGGGGTATGCGCTCAGAGCTTCGCGATTGTTTCTTAAGAAACAGAGGTCAAAACTTACAGTCACTCCGACATAGTGCCCGAAAGGAAAATAGTACGTCCCGGAATGATCGCTCCTGCTGTTGATACACATATCCCCCGCGTCGTAGCGACCAGTGCCCAGTTTGCTCACATAGTTCATACGCCCTTTTCGGCAGAAATCCAAAACGAGCAGATCGTCTTGAGCGTCGAACCCACTCTTGCACCACGAGAGGCAGTATTCGTTGTACATGATCGTAACACCAGGAGATGCCTCTCTTACCCGCAGGAAGCCACGGCCGCTTTCTCCGTAGAACGTATTGCGTCCATATGGGTTTGGACAACTCGCCCCTTCGCTTCATACTCTCAAATATTAGATAAGAGTAACTTTCTCCAGGGTGGGACTTGGGAAGTCGTTGCATTTTAGTTGGGAGAGCAAAGATGAAGAGAGAATCTGCGAAGGGGCCAGCCAAGGACGAAGCTCATAGGGATACACGCGGATGGCTCGGGATTCTTTTAGGATATGCGAGCAAATGCCGAGGTCGTATGATCCTGGCCGAAGTTCTGTCTGTTGCCAGCGTGTTCTTGGGACTGGTTCCATTTTATGCAGTGTATCGCATCATCGAAGTCGTTGCCGCGACCACGGACGATATCTATGCAAGCTGGGATGCGATACTGTTTTGGAGCGTTGTTTCCATCGCTTCCTATGTGCTGCAACGCGTATTCTTCGGACTCTCCACCATCAATGCGCACATCAGTGCATACACAATTCTGGGCACCTTGCGAGAGGGGGTGGCCACAAAACTCATGAATGCCTCATTGGGCACTGCCCAAGATAAAACAATTGGGAATCTTAAAAATCTCGTAGTAGACAAGATAGAAAAGATCGAGATCCCCCTCGCTCACATGATTCCAGAACTTTCGGCCAATCTTCTTCTGGCTCTAGCCATTGCAATATGGCTTGCAATTATAGATTGGAGAATTGCTCTCTCCTGCCTTCTTACCGTCCCCATCGGCCTTCTTGTCATGGGGCTGGGAATGCAGAATTATTACAAGATGTATGACGGTTACCTAAAAGAACAGGATCGCGTTAACTCTGTCGTCGTCGAATACATAGAGGGAATCCGTGTAGTAAAAGCATTTAACCAGGCAACTAACTCATACAAGAAATTTTCCGATGCCGTGTCCAGTTTTTTGAAGTTTACCCTCAGCTGGATGAAGTCATCCTGGATTCCGCAGCATCTCGCCATGTCGATAATCCCCACCACATTACTGGGGGTCGCTCCCGTGGGGATATTGCTGTTCGAAATGGGAGATATAACTGCTCCCGAGTTCGGTCTTTCTTGCGTGCTTGCACTTGCTGTAGTTACACCGGTAACTTATCTAGGGGCAAGCTTCAATGAGATCAACCTTATATCTTATGCAATTGCGGATGCGAGGGAGTTCCTTGATTTGCCCGAATTGCCTCAGCCTGCGGAGCGAGCTGTGCCGAGTGGGGCAGAAGTAAAGTTTGATGACGTGCATTTTTCTTATCGGGAGGGCAAGGAGGCCCTTAGCGGCGTGTCTATTGAGGCATCCTCTGGCAGCTTCGTCGCATTGGTGGGTCCTTCGGGTTCAGGAAAATCTACGATCGCCCGTTTGATTGCGAGGCATTGGGACGTTGATTCTGGCTCCATAACTATTGGCGGAGTTGACGTGAGGAGCATGCCTCTTAGCCAGTTATCCGATCTTGTGAGCTACGTCTCGCAAGATGATTATTTGTTAGACGGAACTCTCTTGGACAACATCCGCATGGGTCGACCCGACGCAACCGAAGAGGAGGCCATGGCCGCCGCGCAAGCAGCAAGTTGCGAAGAATTCATAAAAAGATTGCCGCAAGGTTGGGATACCCCTTCAGGCGAGGCGGGGAGGATGCTTTCGGGTGGTGAACGCCAAAGGGTGTGCATCGCGCGCGCCATTTTGAAAGACGCCCCCATAGTAGTATTCGACGAGGCCACCGCATTCGCAGATCCCGAAAACGAAGCTCGCATCCAACGCTCGGTAGCTCAGCTGTCGAAGGGAAAAACACTGATAGTAATTGCTCATAGGCTGTCCACAATCGTCGCGGCGAATACGATCTACGTTATCGAAGATGGTTCTGTTGTGGCGCAAGGAGGGCATGACGATCTTCTCAGAGAGTGCAAATTGTACTCTTCAATGTGGGAAGCTCATACCGGAGCTTCCACATGGGCGGTTGGAGACGGGGGCGTTTCCAAGGCATTCGCCTCGAAGGCACAGGAGGTCGATGCCCGATGATGCGCGCATATAATAAGATTGTCACTTGGATAGGGAGCCTCAAGGGTCGTTTGTACGGAGGTTTCGTCCTTTCGATATTCACCGCCATGGCAACGGCATTGCCTACTTTTATTTCTGCCTGGATACTGGGTCAGCTCATCGACAGCGCAAGAAATGGAACTCGCATTGACGGCAATCTCGCATGGGTTTGTCTTGCGGCAATTGCCGGATGCGTTGCTGTGCGCTTTGTGCTTTCTTATGCGAAGGCTCGTATTCAAGAAAGCATCGGATACGAGCGTGCTGCAGAGACGCGGCAGGAGGTCGGCGATATTCTCAAAAGGCTTCCCTTGGGCTATTACCAACATACTTCAACAGGGGACATTCTTTCGACGGTGACAACGAATCTCAACACTTTGGAACTCGAGGGCGTTCGTCAAGTGGATGCAGCTTTGGGAAGCTATATAGCGGCGGGCGTGATCACCGCTTGGCTTTTCGTCGTGAGTCCTCTTTGCGGGATTGTGGCTCTTGTGGCAATAGGGGTTGCTATACTTACCCTCGTTGGCGTCAATAAGATGTCGGCTCGCCGCTCACCCGCCGCCAAAACCGCGACCGAGAGGCTGTCGGGAGCTACGGTGGCTCTTTACAATGGATTGGGAACTGCGAAATCTTACGGCACAAGTCAAGCTGTTCGGAGGCCATTTGACAAGGCTGTGGAGGAACTCAGGCGAGCTCGTATCGATATTGAGTTTGGCTACACCCCTCTGAACGTGTCCCATAAACTCATTTTGGAAATTGCATCGGTGATTCTCGTCTTGGTGGCAACGGCGGGGCTTGTTTCCGGCAGTCTTGAATTGTGGGTATATCTGGGAATCGCATTCTTTTCGACCACCGTCTTTAGCGGCATTGGGCGATTGACGGATTCTGCGCATATGTTTGCGGATCTCAATGATTGCTTGGAGAGGGTTGAGGCTCTTGCAAGTGCCACTCCTATTGATCGGGATGGAAAAGATATTCGTCTCGATCGATATGACATCGAATTCGATGATGTGTCGTTTTCGTACGGGGATGGCAATGGCTGCGAACGCCAAGTAATCCATGGAGTTAGCTTCAGCGTGCCCGAAGGAAGTACGTGCGCCATAGTCGGGCCTTCTGGCTCGGGAAAAACAACATTGACGAGCCTTATGGCCCGTTTTTACGATGTCAGTTCAGGGGCGGTAAGAATCGGTGGCCGCGATGTCCGCGAATTGACTTGCGACAGTCTTCTTTGCAATTTCTCAATGGTGTTTCAAGATGTTTACCTATTTAACGACACTATTGCGGCAAACATTGCTTTTGGAGCCGAAGGCGCAACGAGGGGGGAAGTTGTTGAAGCGGCCAAACGAGCTCGTTGCCATGATTTCATTTCCGCACTTCCCAATGGCTACGATACCGTTGTAGGCAAAGGCGGCAATACTCTCTCCGGAGGAGAGCGTCAAAGAATATCGATTGCGCGCGCCCTGCTCAAGGATGCTCCCATAGTGGTGCTCGATGAGGCGACGGCGTCTATCGATCCGGAAAATGAACGCCAAATCCAGCATGCGCTTGACGAGCTTACTCGAAATAAAACGGTTGTTGTTATCGCGCATCGGCTTGCGACGATCGAGAACGCGGATCAGATTCTGGTCGTCGACGACGGGAGGATAGTCCAGAGGGGCACGCACGCGAAGCTTGCAGCCGAGCCGGGCGTCTACCAGAGGTTCGTCGCCATCCGGAAAGAGGCCGAAGGCTGGAAGATATGACGCGCTCCATCAGCTGGGGCGCGGTGCTCGCGTGCTGCGCGGTCATGGTTTGCGAGGGTATCGACCTGGTCGTCTACGGCAACGTGATACCCTCGCTCCTCGAGGACGGCTCCATGTCGGTTGACAAGGCCGCAGCCGGCAACGTCGGCAGCCTCGTCTTTGCTGGCATGTTCGCGGGCGGCATCGCCGCGGGCAGGATCGGCCTCGCCCTGGGCTCGAAGCGCGTCGTCGTCTCGGGCGTGGCCTGCTTCAGCGCGGCAACCCTCTTGTCGGGCCTCTCTCCCAACCTGGCCGCGTTGGCGGTCTTGCGGTTCGTCACCGGCGTCGGGCTGGGGGTCGTCCTTCCGATCGCCCTCTCCGTGGCGCGGCGGGGCGTGGAGGGCAGGGAGGCTCCCTTGGCCATAAGCGTGGTTATGTCGGGCGTCCCGATCGGGGGGACGGTCGCCGCGCTTGCCGTCTCCGGCGTCGTGGGCCTGGGGTGGCGCGCTCCCCTGATCATCGCCTCCGTCGCCGGGTTCGCGGTTTCCGGGTTGGCCCTGGCCCTCCTTCCCGCAGACGGGCGCGGGGCCGGGAAGGGCGCTCCCTCGCCGGACTCCTGGCGCGGCGCGTTCAAGGCGTTCCGCCTCCCCCTGCTCGTGGCATGCTCCCTGGCGACGTTCTTCGACCTCTTCGCCTACTACGGCGTCACGACGTGGCTCACCCAGCTCATGCGGGAGTTCGGCATTCCCCTCGAAGGCTCGCTCCAGCTTTCGCTGGTGCTGAACGCGGGGGCGATTGCGGGATCCCTTGGGACGTCTCTCGTCTCGCTGAGGACCGATGCGAAGAAGGTCGCGGTGGCGAGCGGCATCCTCGCGGGCGCGAGCCTCTTCGCCATATCGGCCAAGCCCGAGAATCCTGTCGCGCTCGTGGCGCTGGTGGCCGCGACGGGCGCCTTCGCCATAAGCGCGCAGAACCATCTGAACGCGCTCGTGTCCAACGCCTTCCCGGCCGAGACGAGAAGCTCCGCGCTCGGCTTCACCCTCGGCTTCGGCAGGCTCGGGGCGGTGTTCGCGCCTATGTGCGGAGGGGCGATCCTCCAGGCGGGGCTCGGGGCGCCCGCCGTGCTCAGCTGCTTCGGGCTGGCCTCCCTCGCCGGTTGCCTGGCCTTGGCGGCGTACACCGGGAGGGCCGTCGAGAGGAGCCTGTCGGGCGATGCGGCGCGATGCGAGGGCCGGGGGCCGCGCGGCGTTCGGAGGAAGGAGGATCGATGATGGCCTATAGCGAGTCGACGGAGGACTACCTGGAGGCCATACTCCGGCTGGGGGAGGGGCTTCCCGTCGTGAGGCAGGTGGACGTGGCAGGGTTCATGGGGTTCTCGAAGGCGAGCGTGTGCAAGGCCGTCCCGCGCCTTGCGAGGGAGGGCCTTGTCGAGTGCGGGAGGCATGGCGCGCTCGTCCTGACGCCGTCGGGGCGGGCGGTGGCGGAGAGGGTCTACGAAAGGCACCGGTTCTTCTCCGGCCTCTTGGAGCGTCTCGGAGTCGACGAGGAGACGGCGCAGGCCGACGCGTGCAGGATGGAGCACGCCCTGAGCGAGGAGTCGTTCGCGGCCTTGAGGCGGATGGTCGAAGGGGCTGGCTCCGAGGGATCGGGAGGGCGTCCGGCCGCTCTTCTGCGGGAGCGCGGCGGGGGCGGCGTCGCGCGGCATGCGGCAAAGTAGGGCATCGGCCTTTTCACCGGAGCGCGCAGGAGCCCTCCTCGCCTTCCGGCCGCTACGCCGCCGACGCCTCCATCCGCTTCCCGATCCACCTGATCACGGGGACGGCCATGGAGTTGCCCAGCGCCCTGTAGCGCGGGGTGTCGCAAGCTGGCTTGCCGCGGTACTCCACATCGGTCCAGCCGTCCGGGAACCCCTGCAGGCGCTCGCATTCGAGCGGCGTCAGGCGGCGCACGCAGAGCTCTTCGAGCACGTGGCTCGCCTGCTTCGCGCCGGGGCTCGCGGCGAGCGCCCCGACGTGGTCGCCCTTCCCGCCGACGAGGCGGAGCTCGTCTCGGACGTTCTGGGCGAACGCGACGGGGCCGCCGCCCGGGCAGACCATGGGCCCGCCCTTTGCTGCGCTTGCGGTGAGGCTCCCGCACAACTCCTCGCCGATCGACGCGTTGGGGTTCGTGGAGGCGACGCACAGCGCGTCTGCAGGGCGCCCTCCGGCGGGTGCCGCCACGGCGTGCCGGTCGGCCGCAGTGAGCGTGTACATGCCGGCCTCGTCTGGGTCGCAGAAGCCTTGCCCGTTGCCCCCGTTCCCCGGCGCGCGCCCCACGGTGTTGCCCGCTATTCCGTAGCACACGGCGGGGCAGCGCCCGGCCGTCATCGTGGGCGAGCCCTCCTCGACGTACCCTATCCCTTTTGCGGCGGGAGGGGCGTTGAACCGGAAGCCTGCAGAACGAGGGCCGCCCTGAGCCTTGTCGGCAAGGGCCGCCCTCTTTTCTCTGCTCGTCGGAGCATCCCAAGGCATGCTTTCGGACTCAAATAGTACTTCGCAGGCACGGGCGGCGCTTCCAAGCACGCCGACAAGGTAGACACGCTCGCGTCTTTGGGGTACGCCGAAAAACTGCGCGTCCAGCACTCTCCATGCCAAACCGTACCCGAGTTCATCCATCTTCCCGAGCAGCAGCTCGAAAGCCTTCCCGTCCTCGCACGAGAGCGCCCCCGGGACGTTTTCCCACAAGAAGCATCGAGGCATGATCTCGCGTACCGCTCGAATGTACTCGAGCATGAGCCCGGATTCCCCTTCGAGCCCTGTTCGGTTCCCGGCAACCGAGAAGCTTTGGCACGGGCTCCCTCCGACGACGATGTCCGCCTCTCCACCCAGATCCCTCCAATCGACGTCTCGTATGTCGCCCAAGTTAGGCACGCCCGGGAAGCGCGCGGACAGGACGGCGTTGCAGAAGGGGTCGATCTCGCTGAACGCGACCGCGTCCCATCCGAGAGGCCTCCATGCGCAACCCGCCGCCTCGATCCCCGAGAAGAGGCTGACGTATCTGATGGCCGCTTTCTTTTTGCGGCTGGCCGGCGCGACGCTGTCCATGGGCCCCTGCTCCTTCCTCCCGTCCCTTCGGCGAAGGAGGATGCCGCCGAGCCGTGTGCGCCGTTTCTCGCTTCCCTTCGGTGGTTGTGCGCCGTTCTGCGCGGCACCTTCCTTCCTGGCCCATTGTCCCTCGTGGCGGGGATCGGGTCGGGAAGTGCCCATATGGACATCGCTCGGCTGCGGGGCCGCGCGCATGCGAAAACGGGGCCCCGGGCGTCGCCCGGGGCCCCGCGCGGATTGCCCGGTTTGGTGCGGCCCTTCGTCCGGGCGCGGATGCCGGTCGGCTAGGCGTCGCGGGCGATGCCGGCCTCCCTGATGCCGTCGGCCAGCTTGGCGGCGTCGGCGGGCGCGAGCTCCCCGATGCGCCTTATGAGGTCGTTGAAAGGCATCTCTATGGCTTGCGAGCACCGCACGGTGGACCGCCTCAGCAGTCCGGCGCGGACGAGGTCGGCCACCTCGAACTCCCCGGGCTCGTCCCGGGGCGCGTGGCTCGTCACCTTGACGGCGACGGCGACGAGCGCCCCTTCGTCCGCCTCGAGGATCACCGCCGGCCGCACCTTCTTCACCTCGGGTGCGTCCAAGAACCTGAAGCGGCAGAGCCACACCTCAAGGGGCTCAGGCGAGGCTGTCATAGACGTCCCCTTCCGGGTCGAGCCATTCGCTCGGCAGGACGGGGGAGCCGTCCTGCGTCTTCTGGGGTCGGTAGAGCCTCTCCCTGTCTATCGCGGGGAGCGCCGCGGCCTTCGGCGCCTTCACCTCGAAGGGGAACCCTCCGGCGGCCACGAACTGGCGGGCGAATATGTTCATCGCCGTGGCGCTCGTGATCCCGATGGCGCTCGCGGTCGCGTCCATCATCCTCTTCACGTCCTCGTCCATCCTCAGGCTCATCTGAGTGGTGGCCATGCGGACCGCCTCCTTCCTCTTGGCAGGTGCGTGTCCTAAAAGTATAGCAAATGGTATGTAGATCGCTTCATTTGATATCATTTTGACAACTCCTGATTCTCTGCTTGGAGGGGGCGGGGCCGTCCTTTCGCCGCCTTTCGCCGAACACGAGCTCCACCTCCCCTCCGGGGGACAGCCTCAGCCCCGCCTCGAAGGAGGACCCCTTCCTCGACCTGAGCCCCTTGGCGCGCACGGTCTCTCCGGAAAGCAGCTTTTCGACCTGGGACCCCGTGAGCTTCTTGCCGGCCACCGTCGGGAACAGCTTGAACCCGCATCCTGCCGTCAGGGTCCACGAGCCGTCCTCCTCCCTTCGGGAGCGGTTGCTGCTGCATTGGTAGACGCCCCCGGTTCTGACGACGGGGCTGCCGCACCGCGGGCACGCGCCCGCTTCCTCCGCTCGCCGACGGACTGTCCTTGCCGGATCGAACGACTCCTTGGCCGCGGCGACCACCTCCCGCGTATAGCACTCGATCCGGCTCATGAAGTCGCCGAGGGGCATCTCGCCGCGCTCGACGAGGGAGAGCGCCCGCTCCCAGCGGGCGGTGAGCTCGGGGGACTTGAGGCCCTCGTCCACGAGGTCGACGAGGGCCTCGCCGTCGGGGGTCGACACGATGGCGCGGCCCTTGCGCTCGGCGTACCCGCGGCCTATGATCTTCTCGATGATCGACGCCCGCGTGGCGGGCGTCCCCAGCCCTCCCGAGTGGGACGAGTCGTCGTCGATGGCGGCGCGCAAGTCGGCGTCGCCGATGAGCCTTCCGGCGTGCTGCATAGCCTCGAGCAGCCCGTCCTCGGTGTAGGGCTTCGGCGGGGAGGTCTCGCCCCTCTTCACTTCCACGCCTCCCAGCCCGAGGGCGCCCCCTCGCGCGACGTCCTCGGGGATGGGCGCGCCGCCCCTACCGGCGCCGCGCGCCGATTCTCCTCCGAGCATCGCCGCGCAGGCGTCCTCGACGGCCTCCCACGAGGCCTCCAGCGTCTCGCACGACGAGGCGCGCAGTTCGACGCCCCCGGCCCTCGCGACGATCTTGGTCCGGCGCCGCGCCGCCGGGGGCATGGTGGCCGAGAGCAGCCGGCAGCACACGAGGAGGGCGACCCTCCTCTCCCGGCCCTCCAGGCGCCCGAACGCCTGCGCGTCCATCATCCTCGTGGGGACTATCGCCCCGTGCCCGGACACCTCGGAGTCGCCGATGATCGCGCGGACGCTCGCCCTCCCCATGTCGAATGCCTCGGCGGCGGCCCCGGCCACCTCGGGCCGCGCGATTTGGGCGAGCGCGCGGGAGGCGTCCTCGGCGTCGCTTTCCAAGATGCGGCGCGATTCCGTGCGCGGGTAAGTGACCAGGCCGCGCTCGTAGAGGGACTGGAGGGCCTTGAGCGTCTCGTCGGCGGTCAGCCCGCAGCGTTTGGCGGCGTCGCGCTGGAGCGCCGTGAGGTCGTAGGGCGGCGGCGCCTTGGGCCGCTCCTCCCTCCTCTCCGCCGCTTCCACGGCCGCCGTCCCGGCCGCGCGCACCTTCTCGGCCGCGGCCTCGGCCTCCTCGCGCGAGCCGAACCTGCCGGACTCGGCCGCGAAGCCGCCGAGATCGGCTTCGACCAGCCAGAACGGAACGGCCTCGAACGACCGGGCCGCCCGGGTCCTCTCGACGACGAGGGAGAGCACCGCCGTCTGCACGCGCCCCGCCGTGAGTTGCGCACCGTAGAGGGACGCGTAGGCGCGCGTGGCGTTGAGCCCGACGAGCCAGTCGGCCTTCGCCCTGCCTTCGGCCGCGTCGGCCAGCCCGTCGTAGTCCGACAGAGGGCGCATGGCGGCAAGGTCCCTCTCCACGGCCTCCGGAGTGAGCGCCGTGCTCCAGAACCGGAGGGCGGGCTTCGGGCACCCCGCATGGGAGAGCACACGCCGGAAGATGCCCTCCCCCTCGCGGTCGGCGTCGCAGGCGTTCACCAGCTCCGCGACGTCGCCCCTTCCCATGAGCGACGTCACGATGCCGAGCTGGCGCGCGGCGCCGTCCTCCTCCGAAGGCTCCCAAAGCCACTCCTCCGGCACCATGGGCAGGTCGTCGGGGTTCCAGCGCCCCGCCCACTCGGGGTACCTGTCCGGAGGGGAGAGCTCGACCAGGTGCCCGCGGCACCAAGTGACCACGTCGCGCTCGCCCTCGAGGAACCCGTCCTCCTCCCTGTCCGCTCCGACCGCCCGCGCTATGGCCCTCGCGACGCTCGGCTTTTCTGCGACTATGAGCCTCTTCAACGGCTCCTCCTCTCTCGACTATCTGGCCTCCCGGCCTTCCGTCCCTTTCGGCGCGGAGCCCCTTTGGTCCGCCTCGCGCCTCGCGTCGTCCATCCGCTCGCCCAGCCCGCGCCTCCCGGCGCCGCGCGCGGGAGGCGCCAGGTCCGAGGAGGTCGGCTTCCCCGGATGGGCGAAGGCGACGGACGGGCAGCCGAGGACGTACTCGGCGCACTCCTCGAAGCTCCCGTACCCGGACGAGACGCCCTCCTCCTTCGCTCCGAGCGCTCCCGTCTCGGGGTCCGCCTCGTAGAGCGCCCACCGCATGCGGCCGGGATGGGCCTCGGACAGGGACACCTCCGCGAGGAGCCCCTCCTTGCCCGGCCCTCCCGGCCTCCACGTTCCCGCCGTTCCGGCCCGTTCGGGATGGGCGGCGATTTCGAGGATCGCGAGGTCGCATTCGTCGAGAAGGCGCCCCTCGCCCCCTTCCAGGGCCTCGCGGAGGATCCTCGCGAGCTCGTCTTCGGGCAGTCGGGGCGCGTCGGCGAAGGAGAGCCGGCCCTCCGTCTCGGCCAAGGCGTCCGCCAAGATGCTCGCGATCCAGTCGAGGGGGCGGGAGGCTCCGAGCATGCGCCAGGCCCTCTCGGCCGCGTCGATGACCCCGTGCACTTCCTCCCCGCGTATGCCCCAGGGGCCGTCGAGGAGCGATTGCGCGGCGCTGCCTCGGCGCAGGGCCTCCCTGTCGGCCGCGCGCCAGGCCGCCATGTCGGCGCGGAGGGGGAGGCCCACCCCGCGCGCGAAGAGGGCCGCCTCGCCGCGGCTGTCGAACGTGCCGAGCGAGGGCCCTCCCGGGGCCGGGGCTCCGTTGTAGCCGAGCCACGACCCGGTTCCGTCCGCCGCGTCCGCGACGAGCATGGGGCCGTCCTCCCTGGGGCCGCGGGCCGCCTCCGCCTCGAGATGGGCGCGGGAGACGAGCTCGGCCACCCTCTCCCCGTCCGCAGCCGCGCGCCACTCTCCGGACTCCGCGTCGCGGTAGGGCCTGAAGGCGATCGACGCCTCGGAGGCGGCCCCCTCGAAGTCGACGCGGCAGCGCCCCTCGCGCGCGGCTTCCTCGACCCTGCGCTCGAGCTCCCTCGCGCGCTCGGGCGTCGGCTCCGCGCCGTCCGCCTCCGCGAGGGCGTCCCTCAGCCTGGTCCTCAGCGCGTCCGTCATCCTCATGTCAGCGTCTCCTCCCTCTCGTTCGCCCTTTCCGCAGCGCCCTTCGTCGCGTCGGTCGATGCGGACGCGGCGCGCGCCTCCTCCATCTGCTGCGCCAGGCCCTCAATGCGCCGGGCCGACGCGGGCCGGCGGGTCCTTTTCTCGTCCCTCTTGAGCTCTTCGAGCTGGCGGGACAGCTCCGAGTACTCGCGCTCGTGGCTCCACGGCCTTCCGAGCTCCGCCCTCGCCTCCTCTAGCTCCGCGCGGGCTTCGGCGAGCTTCCCCTCCAGCTTCCCCTCGGCTTGCGCGATCTCGGAGATCACGCGGTCCATCTGGGCGATCGCCGATCCCTGGACGGATGCCGAAGGATGGGGCAGGGGTTTCGGGGCGCGGTGCTCGCAGGCGCCCGCGAGGGCGATCCGGGGGATGGGGTCCCCCGACAGGGGGTCGGGGTCGGCCGTCATCATCACGTCGAACCCCCGGTAGCTGCCGACCCTCTCCGAAAGGCCGGGGCGGCCGCGCCCGCGCAGCTCCCACAGGGCCCTGCACGCCGCCCCCCTGTCCGAGAGGCGATCGCCCATGACCTCCATGCCCCTCCACTCGCCGCCCTCCGTCGTCTGCGGCGGCGCGGCGCGGGCGCGCGGCCCGTCGCTCCGCGCCGCCTCCAGCTTCCGGGAGAGGCCCTCGACGCGGGGCGCGATCAGCGCCTCGATGCGCGTGCGCAGGTCCGCCTGCTGCTTCGAATGCGCCGAGCGCAGCAGCGTGAGCTGCCCGAACCGGTTCTCCAGCTCCATGCGCCTTTGGATGTTGGGGTCGCCCGTGGCGAGGGCCTTTATCTCGGCGTAGGACAGCACCGTCTCGTCGAGGTCGGACGCCTCGCGGACCGGCGACTCCGAGGTGAACACCTGGCTGATGAACGCCTGCTTGTTCTGCACCAGCTGGTACAGGTAGCTGTCGAACGTCCCGGAGGTCACGTACCGGTAGACGCTCACGCGCTCGTTGAGGTTGCCCCTGCGCACGATGCGGCCGAGGCGCTGCTCGAGGTCGGACGGGCGCCACGGGCAGTCGAGGTCGTGGGTCGCCACGAGGCGCGTCTGGACGTTCGTCCCCGTCCCGAGCTTCTGCGTGCTGCCGACGAGGATGCGGGTGCGCCCCTCCCGGACCCGCTCGAACAGCTCTTCGCGCCTCTTCGGCGTGGGCGCGTCGCTCACGAATGCGACCTCGGAGGGGGGCACCCCGAGGGCCGAGAGGCGCTCGCGCAGGTCCTCGTATATGTTCCATTTCCCCGAGGCGGGCGTGGACGCGTCGCAGAACACGAGCTGGCATCCCCGCTCCCGCTCCGTCTCGCGCCATATGGAAGCGACCTTCCGGGCGCAGGCGTCCACCTTGCCCCCGTCGAGCGGGTCGGAGTCCCCGTCCGGGTCGAGCAGCTTCGGGTCGAGCGCCACCTTGCGCCCGTCCCCCGTTATCTTGAGCATGTTGTCCACGTCGGGGTCCACCGCCCCGCTCCGCACGAGCGCCGCGCGGTCGGCGAGCTCCCCCACAGCCTCGCGCTGCTCGGGCGTCGCCTCCACGGCCACGGGGACGATCCGGCACTCGGGCAGGTCGAGCTCGATGTCCGAGTTCGTCTTGATGTCCGCGTAGCAGTGGAACGAGGCCATGAGCTCCGGAAGGTTGTGGAAGCGCCCGAACCGCTGCTTGATGTGGAATCCCGTGCCCTCCGGCCTGAGCTCCACCGACTCGGTGATCTCGCCGAAGGTGGAGGCCCACGACGCGAACGAGGACGTCCCCTGGGATTCGAGGAGCCCGGGGGCGAGGTAGCGCTGCATGTTGTAGAGCTCGCTCATGCTGTTCGACACCGGGGTGCCGGTGAGGAACACGAGGTTCGACGGGTTCTTCTCTCTGATGAGGTCGCATTTGTCCAGGAGGTCTTCGCACTTCTGCGATCCCGACACGCTGATCCCCGACACGCTTATCGAGGTCGCCACCGCGAGGTTCTTGTAGTTGTGGGCTTCGTCGACGACGAGCATGTCGAAGCCCAGGTCGTCGAAGTACACCCCCTCGGGGTCGATCTCGGCGCGCAGCTGCTCCATCTTGCGCTCCGACGCCTTCCGGGCGGCCTCGATGCGCTTCACGCTCGGTAGGTTGCCGGACTCGTCGGCGGCCTCCCGAGCCTGAGCGAACTCCTCCACGCGGCTCTCGAGGGCCGCGATCCTGCGCCTGGGGGAGACGGGCACCATGCCGAAGCGCGACTGGGCGACGATCACCGCGTCCCAGTCCCCCGTGGCGGCCCGCCCCCAGAACCGCTTGACGGCCTCGGCTCCGCGCATGTCCTCCCGGCCCATCACCAGGATGCGCGCCGACGGGTAGAGCCGGACGAAGTCCGCGGCCCACTGCTCGGTCAGGTGGTTGGGCACGACGACGAGGGGCTTTCTGGCCTTGCCGAGGCGGCGCGCCTCGCATGCCGCCGCTATCCCGTCGAACGTCTTGCCCGCGCCCACCACGTGGGCTATGAGCGTGCCCTCCGGGGCGAGCAGGGCGCGCGCGATGGCGTCCCGCTGGTGCTTCGTCAGCTCGACGGCCGATGACATGCCGGGGAACGTGAGCGACGATCCGTCGTAGGATCTGGGCGCGGTGGCGTTGAACCGGGAGTTGTAGATGCGGCAGAGCTCGGCGGCGCGCCCGGGATCCTCCCACGCCCATTCCTTGAACCGCTCCACGAGGGCGCGCCTGCGCTCCCACGCCGCCATCGTCGCCGCATGGTCCCTCCTCCTCTCCCCGTCGCGCCCCTCCCTCGTGACCGTCAGGTCGGTCGAGTTGAGCGCCGAGGAGAGTATGTCTAAGCAGCTTCGCTCGGGAGTGCCGTACGCTTCCCGGGCCGCGGCGCGCACGTGGGAGGCGGTCCCCGAGCAGGATACCCTCCATTGCCCCAGCACGTCCGAACGGGCCACGGAGAACCCGCGCATGACCGCGTCGTTGCGCGTCGGGAGGCCGAACGTCTCGACGGCGAAGTCGTGCACGATCTTCGGCGGGACCCAGTGGCTCCCGAGCGTGAGGGCTATGTCGGCCGGGCCGAGCTCGGGCGGCATGGCGGCCCTCACCCTTTCGAGGAGCCGTTCGAGCTTCCGCACGCGCCCTTCGTCCTCCTCGCGCGGATTGGACTCGAGGAAGGTGCGGCGCTGCCTCTTGAACGCGGCCAAGCCCTCCGGCGTGGCCCGCAGGTAGGTCCTGCGTCCGTAGTACGAGGGCTCCTCCTCCAAGGCGATCTCCAAGAGGTACTCCGGGAGGGCTTCGTCTTCCGCGAGCGCCCGTGCGGCGGCGTCCCCCGCAATGCGGATCGGGGCGTCGATTCCCGCTGCTCGGCACGCCGCCCGCGCCATGTCCAGGCTCATGCGGGCCATCGCCGCGAAGGCGGCGTCCGACTTCGGGGCGTGAAGGGACGCGAGGAGCGCTCCGTACGCGGCCGTCTCGCCCGGAGGGCATCCCGCAGCCTCGAACTCCGGCGTCAGGAAGTTCAGCATGGCGGCGTCTGCGGGCGTTTCGCTGCGCGAGGACTCCTCGAGCAGGTCGCGGACGGCCGCCATGCCGCATCCCGCCGACCTGCCGGCGAAGCCCTTTCCGTTCAGGACGGCGCCCACGGCCACGTACCTCTCGGCTGCGAGCGGGTTGACGGCCGAGGCCCAGGCCCCCGACTTCGCGAGGTCCTTCTTGAGGTCCGGCCACGGCCCCTCCTCCGGCTCGACGGCGTCCAGCCCGCGCTCGGCGAGCCATGCCGCCCTTCTGCCCTCCTCCGGCTCGCGTTTGAGCCGGCCTATCTCCGATTCGAGCCACTCCCTCTTCCCGGCCAGGTTGCCGGAGAGGTACTCGTCGGCCATGAGCGCCTCGCCCGTCTCGGGGTCGACCACCGCCAGGTCCCCCAGCTCTTCGAGCGCCCCGGCCTCGTCCGTGCCGAGGAGCCCTGCTATGTAGGAGAGGTCGAACCCTCCCTTGCGGTCGATCGAGTAGGCCAGCGCGTCGGCGGCGGACTCGGCGCGCTCGAGGGGCGGGCGCTCGGCCGCCACGACGCGCCGGGTGAACACGTCCGCCTTGGAGACGAACTCCCCCTTGGCGTCCGTCACCTCGAGGCCGGCCAGGAGGTAGTACGAGGCTTCGGAGGGGCTGTAGAGCTTGGCGTTGCGCTTGTCGGAGAGCCGCCCGTGCAAGATGACGAAGCGGTCGTACGCGTCGTTGAGCGCCCTCATGGCCGACTCGACCTGCCGCTCGTCCGCCGAAGGGGACGCCTCGAGGGCGAGGAGGGCCCTGGCCAGGTCGCGGATGCGGACCATGCCCGCGAGGCGGTCGGCGTCCCTCCTGGGGAGGGGCACGGGCTCGACGGTGCTGCCGTTGCCGAACCACACGCGGCCGCCCTCGTCCAGGACGTACTCGTAGTCGCCGGAGGGCTTCGGCGCCTTCGCGATGTAGGGCTCCGGCGCCTTCGCCGCCATCGCGCGGGCTCGCGTCCCCGGCGCGTCCTCCACTCGC
>OLRX01000579.1_pt1 | contig 32173 bp, 30 predicted proteins | sample 1672991 | NCBI WGS metagenome assembly OLRX01 (sample SAMEA3136744, study PRJEB25190) | human gut metagenome | biome: human gut; feature: human-associated habitat; material: faeces | place: Austria | collected 2013
CCTGCTTACGCAGGCGATTCGTTCGTTAATGGCTTGTGAAAAACAAATGTCTGCTACGCAGCCGCTTGTTTTTCCCTGCGCTCATTATATCTTAAAAAAGAATAACGATTACTATGGAAAAGGTCAGGGTTTCGTGTTATAATCGGGCTGTTTTGTTCTTTTATTTACTAAAAGACGGGGTTATTTATAAGAAATACTTATTAAAACTTATTAAAGAAAAGATACGAAGGGAGAAAAACAGGTGTTCCGAGCAGATGATTATGTTAAGGTAAGTGATCTGGCAGAGGCTTATGAGCTTTGTCAGAAGCGAAGCAGTCTGGTAGTAGGCGGAATGGTATGGATGAAGATGACTCATATTACCAAGCGTACTATTGTGGATTTGTCCGGGCTTGGACTGGATGAAATTGAAGAAAAGGAAGGAGAGTTTTCTATTGGCTGTATGTGCAGTTTACATCAGTTAGAGACTCATGAGGGGCTGAACCGGTATTTTGATGGGATTTTCAGGGAATGTACCAGAAATATCGTTGGTGTTCAGATGAGAAACTGTGCAACTGTAGGAGGCAGTATTTTTGCCCGCTTTGGGTTTTCTGATATACTGACCTGCTTGCTGGCTCTTGATGCTTATGTAGAACTGTATCATGAAGGAACTATTCCGCTTTCTGAATTTGCAGCCAGACCTGTACGAAGAGATCAGAAGGATATCCTGGTTCGTATTATTATAAAGAAAGACGGAAGAAAGGCTGCTTATACCAGCCAGCGCAATTCCCGTACCGATTTTCCGGTGATCGCCTGCTGCGTTTCCAATCTTGGAAATAAATGGTTTGTGTCTGTTGGTGCAAGACCTGCAAAGGCAAAGACAGTGATCATTACAGAGGATGATTTTGATACCTTAAAAGAAATGGCAAAACAGGCGGCAGATGCCTTTACTTATGGTGACAATGTGCGTGCCAGCGGTGCTTATAGAAAGACTCTGGCAACAGTATATATCCGCCGTCTTATGGAGCAGATCAAAGGAAGGAGCGTGGGCAGAGTATGAGACTTTCATTTCGTTTAAATGGAAAACAGATAGAGACAGATGTAAAGCCAGATATGCTGTTATTAGACCTGGTACGTGAGCTGGGCTGTTATAGTGTAAAAAGAGGCTGTGAGACAGCAAACTGTGGTCTTTGTACTGTATGGCTGGATGGAAAGCCGGTTCTGTCATGTTCCACACTTGCCATTCGTGCAGATGGCCGTCACGTGACAACACTGGAAGGTCTGCAGAAAGAGGCAGAAGAATTTGGAATGTTTTTAGCAAGAGAAGGCGGAGAGCAGTGCGGTTTCTGCAATCCGGGCTTTATTATGAATGTTCTTGCTATGGAAAAAGAATTAAAAAATCCGGATGAAGAAGATATCAAAGAATATCTTTCTGGAAATTTATGCCGCTGCAGCGGATACATGTCCCAGTTTAGGGCTGTAAAAAAATATCTGGATATGAAGCAGAGCGGAAAGGAGGCATAAGAAAATGGCATATACACAGATTAATCCTGCAACAGGAAAGAAATTCCGGCTGATAAGCGCTCCTGTTGTGAAAAAAGATGCGAAAGCACTGGTAACAGGTAAGCCGGTCTACACCGATGACCTGGCACCAAAGGACTGCCTGATCGTAAAAGTGCTTAGAAGTCCTTATGCCCATGCGCTGATCGAAGAAATCGACTGTAAGGTTGCTTCCAGAGTTCCGGGAATCGAATGTATCCTTACATGGAAGGATGTTCCTCAGAAGCGTTTTACCATGGCTGGCCAGACCTATCCGGAGCCAAGTCCGTATGACCGCCTGATTCTGGATCAGAGAGTACGTTTTGTGGGAGATGCAGTGGCTATCATCGCAGGTGAGACAGAAGCTGCGGTAGATCATGCAATGCGCCTTATTAAGGTGAAATATCAGGTTCTGGAGCCTGTTTTAGATATGCATGATTCAAAAGATGGAAAAATCCTGGTACATCCTGAGGATAACTGGAAAGCGCTGTGTAATGTGGGCGCTGATAATAAGAGAAACTTATGTGCCAGCGGCGGTGAGACCCACGGTGATCTGGAGGCAGCATTTGCAGGCTGCAGCCACATTGTGGAAAAAACATACCATACTAAAGCAAACCAACAGGCCATGATGGAGACTTTCCGTGCATTTACTTATATGGATGTATATGGACGTTTAAATGTAGTGGCTTCCACCCAGGTCACTTTCCATGTGCGTCGTATCCTGGCTCATGCACTGGATGTATCAAAATCAAGGATCCGCGTTATCAAGCCAAGAATCGGTGGCGGTTTTGGTGCAAAGCAGACCGTAGTAGCAGAAGTTTATCCGGCGATCGTTACTATGAAGACCGGAAAACCGGCTAAGATCATTTACAGCCGCTATGAGTCCCAGATCGCATCTTCTCCACGTCATGAAATGGAGGTAAAGGTAAAGCTGGGCTGCGATGACAATGGTATTTTACAGGCAATGGATGTGTATACATTGTCCAATACAGGTGCTTTTGGCGAACATGGACCGACTACAGTAGGTCTTTCAGGACACAAGTCTATTCCTTTGTACGGTACACCAAAGGCATTCCGCTTTGCTTATGATGTAGTTTATACCAACCGTATGTCTGCAGGTGCTTACCGCGGATATGGAGCAACCCAGGGTATTTTTGCTGTAGAGTCCGCTATAGACGAACTGGCAGCCCAGATGGGAATGAACCCCATTGAGCTTAGAAAGAAAAATATGATACGCCAGGGACAGGTGATGCCTGCTTACTATGGCGAAACTGCTAACAGCTGTGCTCTGGACCGCTGTGTAGACAAGGCTATGGAAATGATCGGCTGGGATGAAAAGTATCCAAGAAAAGACATGGGAAATGGCAAAGTAAGGGCAGTAGGTCTGGCAATGGCAATGCAGGGCTCTGCTATTTCCGGCGTAGACGTAGGAAGCGTTACCATTAAGGTAAATGATGACGGCTTTTACAGTATGACAATTGGTGCATCTGATATGGGAACCGGTTGTGATACCACACTGGCACAGGTAGCAGCAGAGTGCCTGGATTGTGAGCTGGATGATATTGTGGTTTACGGCGTTGATACTGATATTTCCCCATATGACTCCGGTTCCTATGCTTCCAGTACTGCTTATCTGACAGGTATGGCAGTAGTAAAGACCTGTGAATCTTTGAAAAAGAAGATATTAAAGAAAGCAGCAGAATATCTGAATTGCCCAGAGGACGATCTGGAGTTTACAGGAAAGACAGTCCGCAGGTTAAATGCGCCTGAGGGAGAACCGGCGGAGATCACACTGAAGGATATCGGAAATAAAGCGATGTGCTTTAACGAAGAAGCTCTCCAGGCTACAGAGTCCCATACTTCACCTGTTTCCCCGCCACCATTTATGGCAGGTGCTGCAGAAGTGGAGATTGACAAGGAAACCGGTCATATCGAACTGATCCAGTTTGCAGCAGCAGTAGACTGTGGAACACCATTAAATGAAAATCTGGCCAGAGTACAGACAGAAGGCGGTCTGGCACAGGGAATTGGCATGGCGATGTATGAGGATGTAACTTATTCCGACCAGGGACGTGTCCATGAAAACTCCTTTATGCAGTACAAAGTACCAAGCCGTCTGGATATCGGAAAAGTCCAGGTAGAATTTGAATGCAGCTACGAGCCTACGGGCCCGTTTGGTGCAAAATCCATTGGTGAGATCGTTATCAATACCCCATCCCCGGCTATTGCAAATGCGGTATATAATGCAGTCGGTGTCAGAATCAGGGAACTGCCTATTACAGATGAGAAGATCTTTATGGGGATGAAATAAGCGGCCTGTAATAGCATGCAGTGAAGCGCATAAGCGAATGGCTTGTGAGTGCAGGATGAACTCATAAGTGTAATAATAAAGCATAAAAAACCATAAAAAACCAGTCTTCCAGGCAAGATGCATGAGTACATAAATGTGTATAAATGCAGCCTGTGAGGCTGGTTTTTTGTAGGGAAAAATGTAGTAGATTTTTGTAAATTTTAATGTTATACTGTAATTACATTTATCAGTCAGAAATAATGATATTCTAAAAATATGTAACGCTATATGTGTTTCATATCTGTATTCGGGCAGATTCTGCCAAAAATCATATGGGCTTTATTAAAAGACAGGTTTAAAGATCAGTATAATTTTGTTTTAAAACAGGCAGGGGGAATATATTGAAATCTGCAATTGGATTTCGTATAATAGATGTTAGAAACATCCCTTTTGCTTTGCAGTAGAAAGAAAGGGGAGAATAAATGGGAACAAGAGATATAGAAACAGCTGTGTTTTTTGATGATGACAGGCGGTATGCGGACTTGTTAAATGGCTATATTTTTGATGGAAAGCAGGTTGTAACAGAAAAACAGTTTTATAGCCAGGATACAAGAGAGGTAGGAAAGTCACGCAGGGGCAGCCTGACTGTGAAAAAGAAGAAAAATATACAACGTTTTCGAGATGGAGTAAAAAGAGTAGCTTTTGGAACTTCATTTACGATCATTGCTCTGGAACATCAGGATAAGATTCATCGGGGAATGCCGGTACGTATTATGGTGGAAGATGCGTTATCTTATGACCGCCAGATGAAAAAGATACAAAAGCAAAACCGGGAAAAAGGTGTTTTGGATAAAAATGATTATATCAGCAGTCTGACAAGCACAGATGCTTTAACGCCAGTTGTTACTATTGTAATCTATTATGGAGAAAAGCCATGGGATATAGCGAAAGATATTTATGAGATTTTGGACTATAAAAATCTTCCAGAAGAGATAAAAACATTCATCAACCATTATCCAATCCATGTTTTAGATGTTCGCCGATTTACAAATGAAGAATGTTTTAAAACAGATGTCAGAGAGGTATTCGGATTTATCAGGCGGTCCTCAGATAAAAAAGCGGTAGAACAATATTTAAAAGAACGAGAAAAACAGTTTGAAAACATAGACGAAGATGCCTATGACCTTATTTCAGCAATGACAGATACAAAACAATTACAGAAGGTTAAAGAAAAGTATCGCAGTAAGGAAGGGGGGATTAACATGTGCAAAGGACTTCTTGATTGGGTAGAGGAGAGCAAAATGGAGGGTGAAAAGCAAGGAATGCGCAGGGGAATCACCCAGGGTAAAGCCGCAGGCGAATTGACCATTCTAAATTTAATAACAGCCATGCAATTAGATGGCCGCACCAGCGAGATCACCCGTTTGTCATCAGAACCAGAATTTTTAGAAGGTATGAAAAAACATTATCATATACAGTAAGGAAATTGCCGCAAAGTGCTACAATAGTTTCATACCTAGATTTCCTTCTTGCATATACCCCTCAAACGTTGTATACTAAAACCAGTTATTCAGATTCACACCAAAACCGGGAGGAATTGCAATGATTGAGGCAACGAGCTGCGGCGGTGTGGTTATATTTCGAGGGAAGATTCTGGTCCTGTATAAGAATTACAAGAACAAATATGAGGGCTGGGTCCTGCCTAAGGGAACAGTAGAAGCTGGCGAAGAATACAAAGAAACGGCTCTTAGGGAAGTAAAAGAAGAGACCGGAGTAAGCGCTTCTATCATCAAGTACATTGGAAAGAGCCAGTACACCTTTAACACGCCTCAGGATGTGGTAGAAAAAGATGTACACTGGTATCTGATGATGGCTGACAGCTACTACAGTAAACCACAGCGGGAAGAATACTTTCTGGATTCCGGGTATTACAAATTTTATGAAGCATATCATCTGCTGAAGTTTTCCAATGAAAAGCAGATCCTTGAAAAAGCTTATAATGAATATCTGGACCTTAAAAGAAGTAATCTTTGGGGAAGCAAGAAGTATTTTTAAAAACAGAATAAGAAGAAAATAAAAACTGCTGTATACGAGAGTAATAGAACTGTATACAGCAGTTTTTTTGTGTGCGCTTTGCACTCCCCGCAATTCTACTGAAATAATGCAGCGCAGGTTATCTGTGGGGGCGTATTCTATAACTTACAGTTATTAAATATATCAATAACCACCATTTCCATTATAGTACATCCTATGGTATACTACATATCAGTACAAAACACAGAAAATGCAGAAAAGCAAAACCCAGACAAGGCGGTTTTAAGAAAGGAATACATACATCATGGCAAAAGGAACCATTTTTAAATTTCATAATGACCTTGATACAGATCAGATCATCGCATCACAGTATCTGCTTTTACCAAACTTAGAAGAAATGAAGGAGCATGCTTTTGAGTCTTTAGATCCGGATTTTCCTAAAAAAGTTAAACCGGGAGATTTTGTTGTAGGTGGTGAAAACTTTGGATGCGGTTCTTCCAGAGAACAGGCACCAGGCGTTTTAAAAGCGTTAGGTGTACAGGCTATCGTTGCAAAATCCTTTGCAAGGATTTTTTACAGAAATGCTATCAATATCGGACTTCCTGTTATTGTCTGTAAGGAGCTGCCGGATGAGGTAAAGACCGGCGATACCATGGAACTTTCCATGTCAGATGGAACGGCCCAGGCAAATGGCAAGACCTATTCCTGCACCAAGCTGCCGGAATACATGCAGAATATTTTAAACCAGGGCGGACTGATCGCCTCATTAAACCGTGAGGAGGAATAGGAAAATGGGAATGACGATCGCAGAAAAGATCATAGCGGCAGCAGCCGGCGTTGAAAGTGTAAAACCGGGAGATATCCATACTGTAACATTAGACCGTTTAATGAGTAATGATGGCACCACACATCTGACTGTGGACATGTACCGGAATAAATTAAAAAATCCACATATTGCTGATGCAAAAAAAGTGGTATTTATCGTAGACCACAACGTACCTTCAGATTGCCCGAAAACAGCAGCATCCCAGAAGAAAATGCGTGATTTTGCCAAGGAAAACAACATTGATTTCTGGGAAGGAAAAGGCGTCTGCCATCAGGTAATGATGGAAAATTATGTATGTTCTGGTGAGCTGATCTTCGGGGCAGACAGCCATACCTGTTCCTATGGTGCTTTAGGTGCTTTTGGTACCGGTGTTGGATGTACGGACTTCCTTTATGGAATGGTAACTGGAAAATCCTGGGTACTGGTTCCTGAAACTGTAAAGTTTAATCTGGTAGGAAAACTGCCGGAAGGTGTTTATGCAAGGGACCTGATCTTAACCATCATTGGAGAGATCGGTGCAAACGGATGTAATTACCAGGTAATGGAATTTACCGGAGAAGGTGCTAAAACCTTAAGCATCAGTGAGCGTATGGTACTTTGCAATATGGCAGTAGAAGCAGGTGCAAAGACCGGCATTTTTGAGGCAGATGAAAAGGCATTAGAATATATGGAAGCACATGGCAGAAAGCCAAAAGCTGTATACAAGAGTGATCCGGATGCAGTGTATGCGAGAGAATATACCTTTGACTTATCCAAAGTACGTCCTGTAGCTGCAAAACCTGATTTTGTGGATAATGTAGTTCTTGCAGAAGAAGTCCGTGGAATTAAGATCGATGAAGCATTCTTAGGTTCCTGCAACAATGGACGTATTGAAGATTTAAGAGTGGGTGCTTCTATTATCAAGGGCAAAAAAGTGGCAGAAAAGGTACGCTTCCTGGTAGTTCCTGCAAGCCAGACCGTTTACCGTCAGGCATTAAAGGAAGGCCTGATCGATATCTTCATGGAAGCAGGTGCTATTGTCATGAACCCGAACTGCAGCGTATGCTGGGGAAGTTGTCAGGGCGTGATCGGTGAAAATGAAGTCCTGATCAGTACAGGAACCAGAAACTTCAAGGGCCGTGCAGGACATCCAAGCTCTAAGGTATATTTAGGCTCCGCAGCTACTGTTACTGCTTCCGCCATTGCAGGAGAGATCGCCCTGGCTGAAGACATAAAATAATCGAAAATATGAGGATATTGGAACATGGATAAAATGACAGGAAAGGTATGGGTTTTGGGAGATGATATTGATACTGATATTATTATCCCTACTGAATACCTTGCATTAAAAACAATAGATGATATGAAGCAGTACGGATTTTCCCCGCTGCGCCCGGAGTTGGCAGCCCAGATCAAACCGGGAGATATCATTGTTGCAGGAAAAAACTTTGGTTGCGGCTCATCCAGAGAACAGGCACCGGAGATCATCAAGGCACTGGGGATCCAGTGTGTTATCGCAAAATCCTTTGCAAGGATCTTCTTCCGCAACTCCATTAACAACGGTCTGCTTCTTATTGAGCAGCCTACTCTCTATGATGACATCAAAGAGGGTGATACCATATCTGTTGTAATGAATGAACATGTTGATTACAATGGAAAAACATATCCCATTGCAGCTCTTCCGGAGAATCTGATGGACATTATCCGCGCAGGCGGTCTGGTAAAGGCCATGCGCAAACTGAATGGTCTGGATTAGGAGGAGTGTAAGAAATGGGAAAGACAGTAATTGAAAAGATCATAGAGCATAATACCGGCAAAGAAGTAAAGCCGGGTGATATTGTGACTGTAAATGTGGACCGTGTGATGATCCATGATATATTTATCCCTTTTGTAGCAGAAAAATTCAGGGAAATGGGCTTTGAGAAGCTTTGGGACCCGGATAAAGTGGTTCTGATCTATGACCATCTGGTACCTGCAAGCCAGTTGGATGATACCAGGCATTTCCATACAGGTGATGCTTTTGCTGAGAAATATGGCATGACCCATGTACACAGAAGCGATGGCATCTGCCACCAGCTGATGACAGAAGCAGGTTATGTAAAGCCAGGTGATATTGCATTTGGTACAGACAGCCATACCACTACCTACGGCTGTGTAGGCGCCTTTTCTTCAGGTATCGGATATACAGAAATGGCAAGCATCTTAGGAACCGGAACCATGTGGATCAGGGTACCGGAGACTATTAAAATTGTGATCAATGGCAAATTGCCTGAAAATGTAATGTCAAAGGATGTTATTTTGCGTCTGATCGGTGATCTGGGCGCAGACGGCGCTACTTACAAGGCACTGGAATTTTCTGGAAGCGCAGTAGAGAATATGACAGTTGCCAGCCGTATGACCATTTCCAATATGGCCATTGAAGCAGGTGCTAAATGTGCGCTGTTTACACCAGATGAAAAGACAGCAGAATACTGTGATGTTACCTTAAATGATTATCAGAAGAGCCTGGTAGGCGATGCAGACGCTAACTACTGCAAGGTAATGGAATATAAGGCAGAGGATTTTGTACCTGTTATGGCATGTCCGTCCCAGGTAGACAAGATCCGCAATGTCAGCGAACTGGAAGGAACAGAGATCGACCAGGTATTTATCGGCTCCTGCACCAATGGCCGTTTAGAGGATCTGGCAGCAGCAGCTGAGGTTTTAAAGGGCAAGAAGGTAGCAGATTTTGTAAAACTGATCGTTACACCAGCCAGCCGTAAGATCTACAGACAGGCAGATGAAATGGGTATCCTGGATACACTGGCAGAAGCCGGTGCTATCATCACCCATCCCGGCTGTGGACTGTGCTGCGGCAGAACCGGCGGCATCTTAACAGATGGTGAAAGAGTAGTTGCAACCAATAACCGCAACTTCTTAGGCCGTATGGGAACATCCAAGGTACAGATCTATCTGGCTTCTCCAAGGACAGCAGCCAGCTGTGCGATTGCGGGCAAGATCGTAAGTCCGCAGTAGAAAGATAAAAGAATTATAAAAAGCATATAAGATAGATAAGAGCGTGTTTCCGGGAATGGAGACATGCTCTTTTTTATAATCAGGTTACAAAATTAATAAACGATTGCAAAATCCCCTTTGTTTTTGTAAAATATAGTTATAACTACAAGTGAAGTGACGATATATTTACAAAATGACCTTTCAGAGTTTCTCATGCGCCTGCTGTTTTGGCTGATCAATTGACAAAAAATCCTCACAAAATCAGGCACAGGGAGACTCCGGGAGTACATTAGACATAGAAGGGGGGATGCTTATGAAAATACCGGAAGCCATACGTCAGGATAAAAATATCAAATGGATATTGCTCATGGGACTTTTACAGACAGCAGCCTGTGCGGTCACTTACTGGTTTCGGATCTCTAATCCCAATATCATTTTATTTGTGATTTTATCTGCGGTTTTAGTACAGTTTGGATACAAAGCAGGTATCCTTTGCGGCGGGATCATATATTTGTATACTATATTCTATTTTTCTGTAGAACACAGTTTCTGGATTTTTGATACAGATGGCAGAGGTAAAGTAATGGTGGTGGCTATTGGTATTGTGGCCAATATTCTGATCGTAGGAAGCTTGAAGGAACGGATGGAAAGGATTAACAAAGAAAGGCTTCATCAGTTAGAGATCGCCACCACATTAAACCGTTGTGCAGCAGAACTTTCCGCAGACAGGAATACTGGTGTGGCTATTTATAACCTTCTGGGCATTATCTGCAACTATTTTCAGGCAGACAGAAGTTATATTTTTGATATTGATTATGAAAAACAGATCGTTATCAATACATACGAATATGCAGCAGAGGGTGTTTCTTGTCAGATCGATAATCTCCAGGAAGTACCCCTTTCTGTTATTGAAGTCTGGATGGACCGTTTCAAGAAAGGAGAAGTTTATTACATCGCAGATACAAAGCAGGAAAAGGGGTATCCCTCTTACGAAATGCTGGTGGAACAGAATGTTCAACGCCTTTTAACAGTGCCACTAAAGAAAAATGAAAAGATTATCGGCTTTGTTGGAGTAGACAATCCCCGGACTCATTTTGATGATGCCACTCTTTTACTGTCTTTACAGTATTTTATTGTAAACAGCCAGTCTTCCCAAAAGCAGCAGGAGCGTTTGCAGTTTTTAAGCTTTCGTGATATGCTTACAGGGCTTTATAACCGCAATAAATACATGAAAGTGCTGGAAAGCTGTGAACATTTCCCGGTCCGCGATATAGGGGTTGCCTATATTGACCTTAACGGCTTAAAACAGGTTAATGACAGCCTGGGACACGAAGCAGGAGACAGGCTGATCTGTAGTGCCGCCCAGTGTATTTTAAAAACGTTTCCGGAAAATGCGTATCGTATTGGCGGAGATGAATTTGTGATCATTGTTGCGAAAACAGCGGAAGCAGATTTCAGGGAACGGATCAAACAGGTGCAAGAAGACCTGGAAGAGGCGGAGGTCAGCTTTTCTATAGGACTGGAATGGAAAAATGAAAGTATGATAGAAGCTATGTTAAAGGCAGCGGAAAAGCGGATGTACATAGAAAAGAATGCTTATTATCAGGTAAAAGGAAGAGACAGGAGAGGTTTGGTGAAAACATGACAGACTACAGAAAATACACAGATTATATTATAGAACAGGCAGAAAAATTATTATCCATTGACAGTCCCTCAGGTTATTGCCGGCAGATAACAGATTATCTGTTAGAGGAATTAAAAAGGCTGGGGATCTAGGCAGAACGTACCATTAAAGGCGGTGTAGTTGCTTCTTTTGGTGGGAAAAACAGAGAAGATGGGATTTTATTAGAAGCCCACTGCGATACTTTAGGCGGTATGGTAGCTGAGGTAAAAGCAGATGGACGCCTCCGGCTGACTAATATCGGTGGTATGAAACCGGCAAATGCAGAGGCAGAAAATGTGCGCATTGTTACCAAAGCAGACGGGATTTATGAGGGTGTATGCCAGCTGATCAATGCTTCTGTCCATGTAAATGGAGATTATGAGAAAACAGAGCGAAACTGGGATACCATAGAAGTTCTGGTGGATGAGCCGGTAAGCTCCAAAGAGGATACGTTAAAGCTGGGCATCATGCCGGGAGATTATGTGTGCTTTGAGCCACGGACACGGGTTACAAAATCAGGCTATATTAAAAGCCGTTTCCTGGATGATAAGCTTTCAGCAGCTATTTTACTGGGATATGGAAAATATCTGAAAGAAGAAAATATACAGCCTGACAGGTTTGTATATGCCCATTTTACAGTTTATGAGGAAGTGGGACATGGAGGCAGTGCTTCTGTACCCGCTGGTGTTACGGAAGCCTGGTCAGTGGATATGGGCTGTGTAGGCAATGGACTGATGTGTACAGAACGGGAAGTTTCTATCTGTGCAAAAGACAGCGGCGGACCTTATAATTACGAGATCGTAAGCCGCCTGGTGGAGCTTGCAAAGGAAAATAACATAGGTTTTGCAGTGGATGTATATCCTCACTATGGTTCTGATGTGGAGACTACTCTCCGTGCAGGAAATGACATTCGTCATGCCCTGATCGGACCAGGTGTGTATGCTTCCCATGGCTATGAAAGAAGCCACAGAGATGGTGCAGAAAACACCTTCCGTCTGATACAGGCTTATATTGGGTAAAAATAGACCTGCTGCCTGCAGATGGTACAAGCTGTAGCCAAAATTCAATAATAAAATGATCCCCAGTCTCCATATATTGTAGAAAACAGCAAGGTGGAGACAGGGGATTTTTTATGGGAAAATTGATGATCATCGGGGTTTTCGCAGGTCTTCTATTGCCCTTTGGAACTACACTTATAGTCACAGGAAATATACAGGGAACACAGTACAGCAGGCAGCAGGAGAGAACGGCTGCAGGCAGTTACCGCATCTTTTTAGACCAGTCAGGTGGCAGTGAAAAGGAAAAATGGCTGTCACTGGAAGAATATCTTCCTTCTGTGCTGGCAGTGCAGGTATCTCCAGACAGTGAAATGGAAGCCATAAAAGCCCAGGCAGTGATTGCAAGGACGTATATAAGGCAGCAGATGGAGAATGGATCAGAAAAGCCTGAAATTGGGATGTCTGAAACTGGTGGGGAGGTAACAACCGTAGGAAAGTCACAGTCAGTATGGGAGATATCAGAATCAGATCTGGGGTTAAGGAGAAAGCCAGGAGATGAATTAAAGAAAACCTGGGGAACAGATGCGTTTTTGGAAAAATACAGCCGTCTGGAAGAAGCAGCAGCCCAGACGACCGGGATCGTAATGACCTGTCAGGGGAAACTTATCACACCTCTTTTTTGCAGGCTGAGTGCCGGAAAAACCAGAAATGGGGGTGAAAACTACCCATATCTTTCTTCTGTTTCCTGTCCTGATGATCCAAAGTCAGAGGATTTTATCAGCTATCTGTCTTTTTCAGATGCACAGGCAGCAGAAAAGTTAAAGGCTTTTCAGGTGCGTCCAGAAGCAATTCCCTCAAAGGTGCAGATCATAAAAAGAGATGCTTCTGCCTATGTGGAAGAGATCCAGATCGACGGTGTTTCTCTTACTGGGGAAGAAGCAGCAGATGCTTTAGGACTTCCTTCTGCCTGTTTTTTTACAGAGCCTCAGGAAAATGGCATTTCCATTACTGTAAAGGGAAATGGACACGGGTACGGCTTAAGCCAGTATGAAGCCCAGGCAAAAGCAGCAGAAGGGTGGGATTTTAAACAGATACTGGAATATTTTTACAGTGATATTGAATTTTGCACTGAATAAAGATGACCAAACTGGTAAGAATACCAGTGAGGTGATAAAAGGTGAAAGATAAAGTAAATCAGTTATTCAAAGATAAGCTCTTCCTGGTAATGATGGTCATTGGCCTTTTAACGGCTGTGGCTGCGGTAGGAGTGCTTACAGTAGGCAGTACAGATGAAAATGGCCAGAGCCCCTATCTGGAAGTACCAGGAGGTGAGCTGATGGCGAAAGAGAACGGCCAAAATGGAGCAGACCAGGAAAATACCGGTGATAATGCCCAGGCGGCAGCAGAGGCGTCACAGGAAGACCCTAAGGCTTTTGCCCAGAAGAACACAGATGAAAATGCAGGAAACAACCCACTGACAGACAATGAAAACACAGCAGAGAACAAGAATACAGGAAATGACCTTGCAGCAGAAGCAGGGGCAGGAAAACAGGCAGCAAAAGCTCTGGTGTTAAATTTTACAGATACCAGTTCCCTTACCTGGCCGGTAAGAGGAAATGTGATCCTGGATTACAGTATGGATCAGACTATTTATTTTCCTACTCTGGATCAGTTTAAGTGCAATCCGGGTATTGTGATCCAGGCAGAGGTCAGCGACCCGGTAGCAGCGCCTGCAAATGCAAAGGTACTGGAAGTAGGTTCTAATGAAGAGATCGGCAATTTCGTTGTACTGGATCTTGGAAATGAATATACTGCTACCTGCGGCCAGTTAAAGGAGATCACCGCTGTACCAGGGGAATATCTGGAAGCCGGGCAGGTCTTTGGATATGTGGCAGAGCCTACAAAATATTATTCCGTAGAAGGTGTCAATGTATTCTTTGAATTAAAACACCAGGAAAAAGCTGTAGATCCACTGGACCAGATGGAGTAAAAACGGCTGCAGGCAGGTAATATTATCGATTTAAGAAAAATGTTAGAAATTATTCACTGAAGATTCAGAGCCTTAAGGTATACTCTTTTTAGAATATTATATAAAAGGAGTATCGAGATGAACATTTTATTTTTCCTGACTCCTAAAAGCGAAGTAGCTTATATTAGTGAGGAAGACACCTTAAGACAGGCTTTAGAGAAAATGGAACACCACAAATATTCTGCCATCCCCATTATCAGCAGGACAGGCCGCTATATCGGAACTCTGACAGAAGGAGATCTGCTCTGGGGTATTAAAAACCAGTACCATTTAGACTTAAAAGGAGCAGAAAAGATCCCTATTACAGCCATTAAGCGCAGACTGGATAACCGTCCGGTGAAAGCAGATGCAGATATGGAAGACCTGATCGGAAAGGCATTAAACCAGAATTTTGTGCCTGTATTAGATGACCAGAAATGTTTTATCGGTATCATTACCAGAAAAGACATTATCCAGTACTTTTATAAAAAAAGCCAGCAGCCTGAGGAAAAGTGGCCTAAACGCCAGAAGACAGAATTATCAGAAGCAGTTGTTGGATAAAATGCATAAAAGAAAAAAAACAAAAATCGAAACTTTGTGCACACTTTTTGGGTATCCTATGCTATTATAATAGACGTAAACCCCCAATACATTATATAGTTTTTGCTACACCCCAATAAGAAACGAAATACCTTCTCCTGAGAAAGACCGGTTCCCCGACCGGTCTTTTTCGCGTCTGAAAATCCCCGTCGGTCAAGGCGGGGAAGGAAAATATCAGTTCAAAGAAGAAATATTACTCATCTTTTAATCTTTTTACTGCAATGCAGAATATCAGCATTCCCACACAGGAAATAATATTCATTGCCATGCCTGTTTTCAGGCCTGCCACGTTGGATACGATACCGATGATCCAGGGCATCAGGATGCCGCCGAAGCTGGCGGCAGGGAGCATGACGCCGATACTGGCTACACTGGTCATTTTTCCGGCACAGGCAACAGCTGTGGGGTTCATGCCAGCCATGGAAAATGCAAAGGCAAACAGCAGGAGGATAGCAGCGGTCTGATTATCAGCCATCATCAGGCAGATGTAAAATAAAGTACAGCTGACAGCCATTTTGATCATAGCTGTATATGGATTTTTCAGGGGGAATACAAAGGCAATAAGAAGCCTTGCGATCAGTGTGGCAGTCCACATAACGGTAACGGTATAGGCGCTTAAGGTACCGGAAAGGATGCCGCTTCCCTTAAAATAAGTTACCAGCCAGCCATTTACGCTGATCTCTGCTGCGTTCTGGCAGAAGATAAGACCTGTAAGAAGCCAGAAGCGCTTGCTTTTTAAGAAATCCCAGTCTGTTTTTTCTTTTTTTCCGGCTGTTTTCTTTTCAATAGGTGTCAGTTGGAAAATGATCCACATGACAAGTCCTAAAAAGCTTAAAGAAAGCATTGGAATGACCGGGCCTATAAGTCCTGCGCCTGCGATGATAAAAGGACAGAGGAGAGCACCCAGAGCGTAGCAGGAATGCATGATATTCATGCCTTTGGTGCGGTTCTTTGAGTGATTACTTACCAGGATGGTACACATATTGATGACACTTCCTTTGGCAAAACCGATCAGGAGAAAAGAAAGCACCAGAATACTCATCCAGCCGGAAATACCTAACCACAGATAGCCCAGTTCATAGCCTGCGCTTAAGGTGATAATAGTGGCTTTAAGTCCGATCTTTGCAGGAAGGACTCCGGTGGCAAAACCTGCCATCAGATTTCCAATACTCATAATAGACAAAAGTGTGCCGGTTACATTGTAATCAAATCCATAACGTTCCTGCAGCAGGCTTACTACAATACCGCTGCTGATGGAGCAGATGCCGCTTAGGAAAAAAGCAATGAAGCCTGACATCTGTAGTTTTTTGTCAAGAGAATTCATAAAAGAGGGCCTCCTGTCTGCTTCGCAGCCGCTTATTTTTTCTTCACGTATGAGATTGTATCATTTGTCAATTATATCGTCAATGAAAGGACTGTATTTTTAAAAATCAACAAAAATCAGACAAATATGAAAAAATATCTTGACTTTCTGCTTTCAGAGTATTAATTTATAAAACAAATAAAAAACAGCAATGAAAGAGACTCTTGTCTGAGAAATGTAACAGGAAGGGGGCGTCACCGACTGAGAGCGCCGCCGCGCAGGACTGGGCGAAGGGAACACTCTGGAGCTGGTATATCGAAGCGGCTTTGCCAGAAGGGGATGCAACCGGCTGGCAGGACTGATAGTAGGTATATCCGTGGCATACGTTACATGCGAAAAAGAGGAGAAGTCTTAAGAGCATCCTGAAGATTTCTCAATGCGGGTGGTACCGCGGGAAAAGAAGATCCCGTCCCGGAATACAGCAAATGTGTTCCGGGGCGTTTTTTTATATAAATTTATATAAAAATCTCCGGAACCGTAAGATGTACATTTAATGTTTAATGTACACCTTTGGGAAGGAGAATAAATATGATGGAATTTGTAGAAGGCGTCAAAGCAAAAGAAACTCTTGGAATCGCACAAATCTTAGAAGGATCCTATGAAGGAAAAAAGATCCGTATGAACGGTGCTGTACACAATGTCCGTGACATGGGCGAGGTGGCTTTTGTGATCCTGCGGAAGGCAGAAGGACTGGTGCAGTGCGTATACGAAGAAGACGTCACAAATTTTGATATCCATGATCTGAAAGAAGAATCAGCAGTAGAAGTTCTTGGTACTGTTAAGGCAGAAGAAAGAGCTCCTCATGGTTTTGAGCTGCGCTTAGAAGAGATCAAAGTATTATCCCAGCCCGCAGAGCCAATGCCGATCCCCATCAGCAAATGGAAAATGAACACATCCCTTGAAACAAAGCTGGCCCTGCGTCCGGTATCACTTAGAAATGTAAGAGAACGTGCAAAATTTAAGATCCAGGAAGGCATTGTAAGAGGCTTCAGGGATTATTTATTTACCCAGGGCTTTACAGAGATCCACACACCAAAGATCGTAGCCAGAGGTGCTGAAGGCGGATCTAACGTATTCAAATTAAACTATTTCAACAAAAAAGCAGAATTAGGCCAGAGCCCCCAGTTTTACAAACAGACCATGGTAGGTGTTTATGACCGTGTATTTGAAGCAGCTCCTGTGTTCCGTGCAGAAAAGCACAACACTACCCGTCATTTAAACGAATATACCAGCCTGGATTTTGAAATGGGATATATTGACGGTTTCGAGGACATTATGGCAATGGAGACCGGATTTTTACAGTACACTATGGCTCTTCTTGAAAAAGAGTACAAGAAGGAACTGGATATGTTAGGTGTCACACTTCCGGATGTAAGTAAGATCCCCGCAGTCCGTTTTGATAAAGCAAAAGAGCTGGTAGCTGAAAAATACAACAGGCGGATCAGAAACCCATATGACTTAGAGCCGGAAGAAGAACTTCTCATTGGCCGTTATTTTAAAGAAGAATACGGCAGTGATTTCGTATTTGTTACCCATTATCCATCTAAGAAACGTCCATTTTATGCTATGGATGACCCGGCAGATCCGAAATTTACATTAAGCTTTGACCTGTTATTTAAGGGTCTGGAAGTGACCACAGGCGGACAGCGTATTCATGATTATGGCGAGATCCTTAAAAAAATGGAAAAACGTGGCATGGATCCGGAAGATATTGCCTCTTATCTGATGATTTTTAAATATGGAATGCCGCCACATGGCGGACTGGGAATCGGCTTAGAGAGACTGACCATGCGTCTTTTAGATGAGCAGAACGTAAGAGAGACAGCGCTCTTCCCAAGAGATGTAACAAGACTGGAACCATAGTTTATAAGAAAAACTTATAAAAATATTAAAATACTTCTTATATATTATATAGCATATATTATAGAAGGAAACGGTTCAGATCTGGTTTAGATAAAGCAATTTAGATAAAAGAATTTGGAAAAAGTCTTTGGAAAGAGATTAAAAGAGACTTCAGAAAGGAAACAAAACCATGGCAAATGTGATCAGTGACGATACCATAGAGTATGTGGGCATTCTGGCAAAACTGGAGCTTTCACCAGAAGAAAAAGAAGAAGCAAAAAAAGATATGGGAAGAATGCTTGATTATATTGATAAATTAAATGAACTGGATACAACTGGCGTAGAGCCTATGTCTCATGTATTTCCCGTAAATAATGTATTCCGTGAAGATGTAGTGACAAACGGGGATGACAGAGACGAGATACTTGCCAATGCACCTGCAAAGAAGGATGGAGCTTTCATGGTGCCTAAGACAGTAGAATAGGAGGCGGCCAGATGAGTATATTAGATTTAACAGCCCTGGAACTGGGAAAAAAGATAAAGGCCGGAGAAATCACTTCTTTGCAGGCCACAGAAGCAGTGATAAAGCAGATCAAGGCAGTGGAAGAGCAGGTTCATTCTTATGTTACGTTAGACGAAGAAGGAGCCATGAAGCGTGCAAAAGAGGTTCAGGCCCAGATCGAGGCAGGAACACTGACAGGTCCACTGGCAGGTGTACCGGCTGCTATTAAGGATAACATGTGTACTAAAGACATGCGCACTACCTGCAGCTCAAAGATCCTTGAAAATTTTGTGCCAACTTATACAGCAGAGGCTGTTTTAAACCTGGAAAAAGCAGGAGCCGTTATTCTTGGAAAGACCAATATGGATGAATTTGCCATGGGAAGCACCACAGAGACTTCCTATTACGGTGTGACCCGCAACCCATGGAATACAGAGCATGTACCTGGTGGTTCTTCAGGCGGCTCCTGTGCAGCTGTAGCAGCTAATGAGTGCTTTTATGCATTAGGTTCTGATACAGGCGGTTCTATCCGTCAGCCAAGTTCCTTCTGCGGCGTTACCGGCATTAAACCCACCTACGGAACTGTATCCCGTTACGGCCTCATCGCCTATGGTTCTTCCCTGGACCAGATCGGACCGGTTGCAAAGGACGTTTCCGATTGTGCAGCGATTCTGGAAGCGATTTCTTCCCATGATTTAAAAGACAGCACTTCCATGGCCCGTACAGACTGTGATTTTACCTCTGCATTAAAAGATGATGTAAAGGGAATGAAGATCGGTATCCCATCAAGCTATTTTGGTGAAGGACTGGATGAGGAAGTAAGGGCAGCCATTTTAAAGGCAGCAGATATTTTAAAGGAAAAAGGCGCTATTGTAGAAACTTTTGATTTAGGTTTGGTAGATTATGCTATTCCTACTTATTACGTCATTGCTTCTGCAGAAGCAAGCTCCAACCTTTCACGTTTTGACGGCATAAAATATGGCTACCGCACCAAAGAATACGAGGGTCTTCACAACATGTATAAAAAGACACGTTCTGAAGGCTTCGGACCGGAAGTAAAACGCCGTATCATGCTTGGCTCTTTCGTATTAAGCTCCGGTTATTATGACGCTTATTATTTAAAGGCCCTGCGTACCAAAGCTCTGATCAAGAAAGAATTTGATAAAGCTTTTGCAAAATATGACCTGATCCTGGCTCCTGCATCTCCTGATACAGCACCAAAGCTGGGAGCTTCCTTAAGTGATCCATTAAAAATGTATCTGGGTGATATTTATACGATTTCCGTTAATCTGGCTGGTCTTCCTGGAATGACCGTTCCATGCGGCATGGACTCTAAGGGTCTTCCGATTGGAATGCAGCTGATCGGTGACTGCTTTAAGGAAAAGAACATTATCCGCGCAGGTTATGCATTTGAGTGTACCAGAAAATACGAAATGCCTAAGCTGGCAAAAGTATCTGACTGAGGAGGAGTAAGCCATGAGTAAACAGTATGAGACCGTTATCGGTCTGGAAGTCCATGTAGAACTGGCAACAAAGACGAAAATATTCTGCGGCTGCTCTACCGCTTTCGGAGGAGCACCAAATACCCATACATGCCCGGTGTGTACCGGTATGCCCGGTTCTCTGCCTGTATTAAATAAACAGGTGGTAGAATATGCCATGGCAGTAGGTCTGGCTGCAAACTGCCAGATCAACCAGTACTGCAAATTTGACCGTAAAAACTATTTTTATCCTGATAACCCACAGAACTACCAGATCTCACAGCTGTACCTGCCTATCTGTCACGATGGCTGGGTAGAGATCGAAACAGAGTCCGGCATAAAGAAAAAGGTCGGTATCCATGAAATCCACATGGAAGAGGATGCAGGAAAGCTGGTCCATGACGAGTGGGAAGACTGCTCCCTGGTAGATTACAACCGAAGCGGTGTACCGCTGATCGAGATCGTTTCTGAACCGGATATGAGAAGCGCAGAGGAAGTGATCGCATATCTGGAAAAGCTTCGTCTGATCATCCAGTATCTGGGAGCTTCTGACTGTAAGCTTCAGGAAGGTTCCATGCGAGCTGACGTAAACATATCTGTCCGTGAAGTGGGAGCGCCGGAATTTGGCACCAGGACTGAGATGAAGAATATCAACTCTTTTAAGGCTATTGCACATGCCATTGAAGGGGAAACAAGACGCCAGATCGAGCTGATCGAAGACGGCAGGAAGGTCATCCAGGAAACAAGACGCTGGGATGATAATAAAGAAAGCTCAAAGGCTATGCGTTCTAAGGAAGATGCCCAGGATTACCGCTATTTCCCGGATCCGGACCTGACACCGGTGGTGATCAGTGATGAGTGGATCGCAAGAATCAGGGCAGCACAGCCAGAACTTCGTACCGAGAAAATGGTCCGTTATATCAGTGAATTTGACCTGCCTCAGTATGATGCACAGATCCTTACAAATTCCAAGCATATGGCAGATGTATTTGAGGAGACAGTAAAGCTTTGTGGAAAGCCAAAAGAGGCATCCAACTGGCTGATGGTAGAAGCTATGCGTCTGCTGAAAGAACATGAAATGGACCCGGATGATATGGGCTTTTCACCTGCAAATCTGGCAAAGCTGATCCAGATGGTAGCAGCTGGCGAGATTAACCGTACCGTGGCGAAGACTGTATTTGAAGAGATCTTTGAGCATAATGTGGATCCGGCTGTTTATGTAGAAGAAAATGGCTTAAAGGTAGTAAATGATGAAGGTGCTTTAAAGGCCACCATTGAAGGCATTCTGGCGGCAAATCCGCAGTCCGTAGCCGATTATAAGGGCGGAAAAGAAAAAGCCATGGGCTTCTTGGTAGGACAGACTATGAAGGCTATGAAGGGCAAGGCAGACCCTGGAATGGTAAATAAACTGTTGAAGGAACTGCTGGCAAAGTAAAAGAGATTTATACAGTTAAATTCCCCGGTTTACCGGGGGATTTGCCAGGTTATAAGTAAAATTATGTATAGTTTTATATAACCATAAGTCAAAGTTTTAGCTTCATAAGGAAATTTTGTGTTGACGGAATAAATACTTTGGTGTATATTTTATAGCAATGAAAGAAAATGTGTTTACGGCACTGACATATGTCTGCCTTAAGAACACATATAGAGGAGGAAATTATGAAGCCGTATGCAGAGATGACCAAAGAAGAACTGGTAGCCCTTCGCAAAGACCTGAAGGCAAAGTATCACGATTTTCAGACAAAAGATCTGAGACTGGATATGTCCAGAGGTAAGCCAAGCGCAGATCAGCTGGATCTGTCCATGGGCATGATGGACGTGCTCAGCAGTGATGATGACCTGACCTGTGAAGATGGTACAGACTGCCGTAACTACGGAGTGCTTACCGGTATTGATGAAGCAAAGGAACTTCTGGCAGATATGATGGAGGTTAATCCTTCTACCATTATCATTTATGGAAACTCCAGCTTAAATGTTATGTATGATACGGTTTCAAGAGCCATGACACATGGTATCATGGGAAATACACCATGGTGCAAGCTGGATAAGGTAAAATTCCTTTGCCCGGTTCCGGGATATGACCGTCACTTTGGCATTACCCAGTATTTCGGCATTGAGATGATCAATGTTCCTATGACTCCGGAAGGTCCTGATATGGATATGATAGAAGAGCTGGTAGCCAATGATGCTTCTATTAAGGGTATCTGGTGTGTACCGAAGTATTCCAATCCACAGGGATATTCCTATTCTGACGAAACAGTACGCCGCTTTGCAAGACTGGAACCGGCTGCTCCTGATTTCCGTATTTTCTGGGATAATGCATATGGCATCCATCACCTGTATGACCATGACCAGGATCATCTGATCGAGATCCTTGCAGAGTGCAAAAGAGCAGGAAATCCTGACCTGGTTTACAAGTTTGCATCTACTTCCAAGATCAGCTTCCCAGGTTCCGGTATCGCAGCCATCGCTACCTCCCACAACAACCTGGAAGACATCAAGGCTCAGTTAAAGCACCAGACCATTGGCCATGACAAGGTAAACCAGCTGCGTCATGTACGTTTCTTTAAGGACATCCATGGAATGGTAGAGCATATGAGAAAGCATGCAGACATCATCCGTCCGAAGTTTGAAGCTGTAGAAGAGATCCTGGAAAGAGAGCTGGGCGGTCTTGGTATTGGCGAGTGGACCAAGCCAAAGGGCGGCTACTTTATTGCTTTTGATTCCTTAGATGGCTGTGCAAAAGATATTGTAGCAAAATGCAAGAAAGCAGGCGTTGTTATGACCTCTGCCGGAGCAACCTACCCATACGGAAAAGATCCTCATGACAGCAATATCCGTATTGCCCCGACTTATCCACCTCTGGGCGACCTGATCGTGGCTACAGAGCTGTTTGCACTGTGCGTAAAGCTTTCCAGCGTTGAGAAGCTGCTGAAAGGAATGGAGTAAATATTCACGGGCAAACCGTCTGCGAAGCAGACAGTAGAGTACCTTCAGGTGCGGGTTTGCGAGCTGTATAAGAAACAAACTGCCTGATCATCGAAAGGGTGATCGGCAGTTTGTTTCTTTATAGGATCAAATAAGGGCTGCGGATCCGTTTCCGCAGCCCTTAAAAAATTTCTTATTCAATTCTGAATCTTCAGATCTTTTATGAATTTCTATGAATTAGAAATCAACTTCCTCATCATAGTAGCAGCACTTAAGCAGCTTAGCCATCTGATCTGGGTTGATGCTTCTTGGGTTGGAGCCGGTGCAGGCATCGCCTACTGCCAGTTCTGCAACCTTAGGCAGTTTCTCCATGAATTCTTTCTCATCGATGATTCCGCCTTCATAGTACTTGATGCAGGTAGGAATATCCAGATCCTTGTTCATCTCGCGGATCCTTGCAATCAGAGCATCTACCAGTTCTTCATCAGTATTTCCCGGCAGGTTGATGAACTTAGCGATCTTAGCATATCTTGCAGCTGCTTCAGGTTCTTTTGCGTTGTATTTGATAACCTTTGGCAGGTACATTGCGTTAGCACATCCATGAACAATATGTCCGCCAGAGTAAGCAGCACCGGTCTTGTGTGCCATAGAGTGAACGATACCTAATAATGCGTTAGAGAATGCCATACCAGCTAAGCACTGTGCGTCATGCATTTTAGCACGGGCATCCAGATCGCCATTGTAGGAAGCAACCAGATATTCGTTGATCATTTCGATTGCATGGAGTGCTAATGGATCGGTGTATTCGCAATGCAGTGTGGAAACATAAGCCTCGATAGCATGGGTCATAGCATCCATACCAGTATGTGCGGTCAGCTTCTTAGGCATAGTAGCTGCTAAAGCCGGGTCAACGATAGCAACATCTGGTGTGATGTTGAAGTCAGCCAGAGGATATTTGATTCCCTTAGCATAATCTGTGATTACAGAGAATGCAGTAACTTCGGTAGCTGTACCGGAGGTAGAGGAGATAGCACAGAATTTAGCTTTTGTACGCAGTGTTGGGAAGCTGAATGGTGTGATCAGGTCTTCAAACTTGGTATCAGGATACTCATAGAATACCCACATAGCCTTTGCAGCATCGATTGGTGAACCACCACCTACAGCTACGATCCAGTCAGGTTTGAATTCCTGCATAGCTTTTGCACCCTTCATAACGGTCTCTACAGAAGGATCTGGCTCAACGCCTTCAAATAACTGAACTTCCATTCCTGCTTCTTTTAAGTAAGCTTCTACTTTATCCAGGAAACCGAAACGCTTCATGGAGCCGCCGCCTACAACAACAATGGCTTTCTTGCCAGGCAGTGTCTTTAAGGACTCCAGTGCATCTTTTCCATGGTATAAATCTCTTGGTAATGTGAATCTCATAATTATGACCTCCTAAAAATATAGTTGTGTGATTGACTATATGTATCTGTTCGTTATTTCTTTAACAGCTATATAGTAGCATATTGATAAAAGTTTGACTAGATGCAAAAATGGAATAATGGTATTCCTGTAAGTATATCACTGGTTAATGAGAAGAAAATTGTGAAATGTGAATAAAAATAGAAAGCAGAAAGAAAAAAATACTCAGTAACAGAAAAATAAACGAAAAAATGGCCAGCTCTGTTACTGAGAATATTGTTATTTTCAAGACGATATTTTAAGACCTGATAAAAATGGTCTTACAAAACAGAGCAGCCAGTTAGTCAGACAGCTGGCTGATAGTGCGGCCCAGCCACTGGGTCAGTTCTGTTTCTGCTTTGGACAGGCGGTAGTTGCTGCGACAGACTAAAAGGTCCTTGAATACATTATCCGGGCGGGTACATTCTCTCTGGATCAGTTTTGCTTCTGTAAGGGTGCTGTACGGAACAGGAGAAGTCCACATATAGGCACCTGGAAGATGGCGGAGAAATTCATACTGGCTGCCCCGGTCATAAATATAAATGGTATGGCGGGGATCACTGTCCGGAAGGACACAGTCAGTATTTTCCGGGGTAAAAGAAGGATACTGGATATCTCCCTGAAGCAGTTCTACGGACTGGGAAAAATCAAGGTGGTCTAAAGGCTCCTTTCCTGCAAGAGGATGCGAGGGGGACATAAGTACCTTAGGAGAGAACTGCCATAAGACCTTGCTGTCCAAATGCTCATCCTGTATCATTTTAAGGAAAAATGGTTCGTAAAGTACCTGACAGCGGACAATGCCTAAGTCAAATTCTTTGGAAGAGACCAGACGGACCACGTCCTTGGAGTTCGTTTCTTTATAGCGCACATTGGTCGTAAAAAGCCGGTCATCTTCTTTTAAAAAATTCTTTAAAGTGCTGGATATATAAGAAGCGCGGGGACCGCAAAGACGAATTTCACGGGGACATTCCTTATTTCTGGAGCAGAGCTTGTCTAACTGGGCTTCCTGTTCCATGATCCCTTTTGCGTAGCGCAGGAATTCTTCTCCACGGACAGTAGGGATCATTCCCCTGCTGGTACGGTCAAAGATGGGACATCCAAGATCACGCTCCAGTTCACGTATGATCTTGCTTAAATGGGGCTGGTTCATATAATAGTTCTGGGCTGCTTTTGTAATAGAACCGGTTTTTTCTACTTCTACAGCGTATTTTAAATAGGAAAGATTCATATGGGATCTCCTGTAACTCATTTTCATTTTACAAGTATATACTAAATCCCTGTTCTTGTGAACCTCACATGACTAAAGTCACGTGCTTCTCAGCCGCTTTACGCGTCAAGACTAAATATCGGCGGATACGCCTGTAACTTAGAATGCGTGCGGATACGCACTTTCTCCATGCCGGATACGGCTAGGTTCCACATTATAGGTAGTCCGCTGTATATCTGCCTGTATTTATGCAGCTTTTAAAATATCCATTTCCAAATAGAGATTTCTTAAATCCGCATAAACACATGAGGTTCTGCGCTTCACAGAAGGAACTTTTGCCTCCAGTGAAGACCTTTCCGTTTCCGGTAAGGGTTTTAATAGTTCCCGGATAAAATATCTGGCTCCGATATTATAAGAAGCAGATAAATCACAATTGTAAGCCTTTCCCGTTGTAAACGTACAAAGGCTGTGATCTTCCGCACTTCGGATTACCCGCCCGCTTCCATCATAAGCAAAACGGCTTGTGTTTCGGGCAGATACGCGTGATATACGAATGCCACATCTGTGAGCCTGATGTTTGCAGATTTTCTGGATATCACGTTTTCTCCATAAATGGAGCTTCTGCTTCTTTTTTCCAGATATTTTTCCTTGCATTTCCAGATACTCAAAAACAATAACATCCGCTTTGTTTTCTCTTGCATATTCTGTAATTGCCGCAGCTGTTTTCCGGGACAGCTCTACATTCAGTCTTTTTGCATAAGCCCACCAGCTCTGGACCTGTCTCGAGCCATGTTCTCTCTGAAAACGGCTGATTCTGCCAAGTACATGATACAAATGGTCTTTGTCACTGGGGAAATTTATAAATTTACGCCTCAGGATAGTGCCATCTGCACGCATGATACTGCAGACTGCATCCGTATTGATCCCCAGATCCACACTGCATATCACCTGTTCTTTTACAGGAGTCTTTGATAAACTTATCTCTTCTGTGTAAGAAAAACGAAGAAAATATTTATGGTGCTTCTTTTCCAACGTCGGTGCGGATGCTTTCTTCCCGCTCCATTTTTTCCGCAGATACTCCATATCAGTATGAAGCAATTTTACCGGAAACCATTTCCAGTCGCACCCATCAAACAATTTTAAATGAGCTGTATCTTCCCCTGTTTCTGCTTCCTTATACATCACATCCCGGTAAAATACCGGCATTGCATGATTCTCACAGGTCAGTTTTGGTTTTCCTGAAAGTTCTCTCCCTTCCCACAAAGCCAGCCTTGTTTGATACGAAGATACACTGCCAAGTGCGTGCTGAATGACTGCACGCCTTAAATACGATGGCATCTTAGGAAAACGGCAGTCAAAATCAAACCGGGCGTGATTCTTTTTCGTTTCATGGACCAGATGCTCTGCCTCATTGAACCGTTTCTGCGCATTTCCGATCCCCGAAAGTTCTTCCCAGGTTTCTGCATACACCCTAATCAGATAGGAAACAGCCTGACGAAAAATATCCAGTGTATGGCGAAGCGGTATATTCTGTTTTTTGATTTCTACACCATAACTGGATATAATCTGCATAAGAACACCTTTACTTTCTTTTTTCTTTCTCTTTTTGTCCCTCAATATACGCCAGCACCTGTTCCCGGCTTCGGTCGCTTACCGTCACGGCACAATACGACGGATTCCACAAATGTCCGCCCCACAGCTCCTGTTTTAATTCCGGATGTGAAAGAAACAGCTGGCGTGCCAGATTTCCTTTCATAATCTTGATCATGTCTGATATAAAGAACTGAGGTTTACAGTCTAAAAGTAAATGTATATGATCCGGCATAACCTCTATGGCCAGAATCTGAAATCGGTATTCCTCAGCAAGTTCATACAGCATCCGTTTGCATTCGATATCTAATCCATTTTTCAGAAGCTGTTTTCGATATTTTGTACACCAGACAAGATGATACTGTAAAGAATATACATATCCTCTACCATATGAAAGTGAATTTTCTTTAATGATAAATATATCTTTTTCCATATGAATATCATACCATATGTTTTTATGTTTGGCAAACATTTGTTCTTGTTATGTCTAAAATTTTGGCACACCTAACTCATCACTAAAGTAACGAGAATGCGGTGTGCCACTTTTCAACATCCTCCCATTTTACAGATCTTTTCCCTTTGAATATGATGTCATGAATAAATACCGTTTTCTTTCCATCTATATCCTCGATTACATTTACTTTTCTTTCCACGTCTACCTCCTTCTGTTTTACTTGAATATACGCATTGCGTTATGTTAGAAGCAAAAAAATAAAACATTACATCACAGTTAATAATAAACAGTCATTAGTAAAATTGTTCTATTTACCTGTTCTTTCGATTCGACATTCTATCTCTGCTCTATACTTTAATAAACGTAACAAATAATCCGGAAGTTCTCTTTTCTCTGCTTCCCAATCTTGAACAGTACGATATGGAATACCATAGTAGTCACTAAATTCACGTCTGTTCATTCCCATTTTTTCTCTTAATTCTTTTACTTCTTTTCCTCTACTCATGATAAAACTCTCCCATCAAAATAACGCATTGCGTTATTTAATGGTACCCGATATATGCTCTGTTGTCAATCCGCTATATTCTCACCTCTCATCATATTTTCGCCCATATATCTTTATGAAATTGAAAAGACAGGTCCGAATCCCTTGTAAATCAAGGCTTTTCGTCCTGTCATTAATATAACATGTGCTCCAGTGGCAGAGATCAGTAACGCCCGCTCTTACCTTCACATTCGTTCCTTTTTATTATTTTGTAATACATCAATCCCACAATATCTGCCAATGCCCATCCGATCGGAACCGACCACCAGATGCCAGTCACACCTATTGCCGGTATTGCCGACAATACATATGCCAGAGCTACGCGGGTTCCCAATGAAAAAATTGTAAGTACCACACTCATTCCCGGTCTGCCTAATGCCCGATACAGACCATATAACAAAAACAGCCACCCGATCCCTATATAAAACGCACCTTCTATACGCAAATAACGGACTCCTTCCATGATAATGGCAGTTTCTTTAGCATCAACAAATATCATCATAAGCTGCTTTGCGAATATGCACACAAACACAGATATCACTACACAAAAGATTGCGGATATACTCACTGCCGCTTTCAGTCCCTGCTGTATTCTCTTCTTTTCTTTTGCTCCATAATTCTGTGCAATAAATGTAGAGAACGCATTTCCAAAATCCTGCACAGGCATATACGCGAAAGCATCTATCTTTACTGCAGCCGCAAATGCCGCCATAACAACCGTTCCAAAACTGTTTACCAGCCCCTGTACCATAAGTATTCCAAGATTCATGACTGACTGCTGGATACATGTCAACATTGAAAAAGAAATTATTTTGCTGATTCGTTCCTTTTTCAGGCAGCTGATTTTCAAAATTGCATTCACTTGTTTATAATACACAAATGTATAGATCATTATACCAAGGCCTGATAGATACTGTGCGATCACTGTTGCCTGCGCCGCTCCTGCTACTCCCATCTCCAAACCGATGACAAACCAAAGGTCAAGAATAATATTTAGTACAGATGACGCCGCCAGAAACACAAGAGGAATAACAGAATTACCAATTGCCCTGAGATATGAAGCAAAATAATTATATAAAAAAACAGCCAGAATACCCTTAAAGATTACAGACAGATATTCTCTCATAGCTCCCCACACTTCATCTGGAACTCTTAGAAAAATACGAAGTCCATCAAGACTCACATAAGCAATAATATTCAGAAGTACTGTCACTACAGCAATAAAGAAAAAAGATGCACAAATATCCTCTTTCAGCCCATTTTCATCACGTTGCCCAAATCTGATAGAAAATAATGCACTGCTTCCCATGCACAATCCAAGAATAATTGACGTTATAAACGTCATAAGTGTAAATGATGAACCTACTGCTGCAAGTGCCTTTTCTCCAAGAAACCGTCCGACAATAAGTGTGTCTGCAATGTTATAACACTGTTGAAGCAGATCCCCCAATATCATTGGAATAGCAAATAAGATCATTGACTTTACAACAGGTCCTTTTGATAAATCCCTATTCATTACGCATCTCCAAAGTGTAAGTTTTGACTTTCGTTATGTAATGAATTATACGTATTTATAGCACTTAAGTCAAGCTACTGTTTACTTTCAGCAACATAAATGATATGCTATTTAAGGAAATTTACTTTTTACTGCTATCATTTTACTGGAGGTAAGTTTATGTACCTAAATGGTTTAGATGAACTGGATCAGAAGATCATCCAATTACTCATAGAAAATTCTCGCATCTCTTACTCTGATATTGGTGAAAAAACCGGTATTTCCAGAGTTGCAGTAAAGGCCCGGATTCAGGCTTTAGAGAAAAAAGGTGTAATTGAAGAATATACAACAATAATAAATCCCCAGAAAATCAGCGGTGCAGTATCATGCTATTTTGAAATTGAAACAAAACCAGACAATCTGACACCGGTGACAAATATATTATATCAAAATGATATCGTCACACAAATTTACCGTGTTACAGGAAGAAACAAGCTTCATGTACATGCCGTTGCCTCGTCAAGTGATGAAATGGAACTCTTCCTGCACAATGTCATTGATACACTGCCTGGTATTATCAGCTGCAGCTGTAATATGATTTTATCACGTATCAAAGATATTAAAGGATTGCGGCTATAAACATCATCCCCCATTTTTTGCTTTACCAATCTTCTCCAAGCTCATCCATTGCATCATCTACACCATCCGCATAATCGCTATCCCTGTCGTATCTGTCATAGTCATAATCGCCGTCCATATAGATATCATCATAACCATCATCATAAGAGTCATATGTACTCCTGCTGGTGGTTGTGTTTTTTTTAATACCACTGCTATATGATGATTTGTTTGTAGAATTTGATTTATTGCTGTAATTACTGCTTGTACTGCTCTTAGAAGTACTGCCGTATGATTTATTGCTGTATGACGAACTGCTATGTGATGTACTGCTTCCTGTATATGGTTCATGCAGATAGCAATAACTGCTTCCTCTTGTCTGTTTATTATCACAGCCAGTCTTAATGCACCTAGGCTCACTTGCTTCGCCTATTAAACCAATAACAAGCAGGGCACCCACTATCACAAAGAACGCTACCAGTTTATATCCAAATAAATTCTGTTTCATACAAATCTGCCTCCTTTACAAATATCTTAGTCAAAATCATCTTCTGAGTCATCTTCAAAATCCCCGGCATCTCCAAATAATGCTTCATGCTCTTCTCTGCTTGTACAAAGCATTTCTTCTGCGAACATCATTTCTATGCTATCTATTTCGCCATCGCCATTTAAATCCATCCAATCTCTCATTACTATTACCTCCTCATATAATCAAGTATTATCATGGTTATTTGTTTCTATATTACTTATATTGATTGATCAACCTCTTAACCTCTGCTTTCATCTGCTCCACTACATTATCCAGACCAACAATCAAAAAAATATATTTTCTTTGATGGTTATAGTATAGAACAATAGGTGGTCTATAAAAACCCCATCTTGTTTTGGATCATATCCATTTATAAGCTTGTTGTTAACTGATGATTCAAGTATAATGAACTCTATACAAGAAATACATGTCCTACATGTGGATTTAAATATTGATAATTCTCATGTTCGGCGATATACGGGGAGGAAATTCTCATGGGTAAACAATCTACCAAGGAAAACAAAACAATTTACCAGCTTTGCCGGGAAGCCGCAGGACTTACAAGAGCAGAAGCAAGTGATAAAATGGAGGCTGTCTCAGATTCTAAAATCGAAAAATTCGAATACGAAACGCAAGAACCTACTCCTTACGATATCATTCAAATGGCAGATGCTTATAAAAGACCAGATCTCTGCAATTATTACTGCTCACATAAATGCGAAATAGGACACCGATACGTTACAGAAGTAGAAGTTACAGATTTGTCAAATATCATCCTGGAAACCATTGCTGGTCTAAACGAGATCAACCCTCTTACCGGTCGTCTGATCCAAATCGCCCGCGATGGTAAGATCAGTGATGATGAAATGAAAGATTTTGCTTTTATCAGTAAAAAATTAGATGAAATTTCCTTAGCCATAGACTCTTTGAATCTTTGGGTAGATAAAACAGCCAGTGAACAAGGCCTCAATCTTGAACTTCTAAATGCCGAAAAAGAAAAATTAAAATAATCCATAACCCACGAGCAGCAATGGACCATTTCTGATTCATTGCCGCTCGCTTTATGTATGTGAAGTTAAAAGTCCGATAATCCCACCAATGATCAACAGCGGAAAGGCTATATATATTAACCCGCATACTACCATCCCGATCAATATCATGGGAAAGAAAATGACTGTGCAAAGTAATTTCATGATTCCCCAGGATGCTTTTAAACCAAATATAAAAAATTTTCCAACAAACCAAATCATACAAATAGTAAATAATACTG
>OLRX01000585.1_pt1 | contig 31981 bp, 26 predicted proteins | sample 1672991 | NCBI WGS metagenome assembly OLRX01 (sample SAMEA3136744, study PRJEB25190) | human gut metagenome | biome: human gut; feature: human-associated habitat; material: faeces | place: Austria | collected 2013
AGCATATGAAGCATAAAACAACTTGTTTCTAATAGTAAATTCCAGTTTTGAAGAATTAAATGATTATATTTTTTCAGATGAGACGGATGAATTGTAAAATATCTTACTGTCTGCAACAAAAGTGTGATGTGTTTTTTGATTTGTATTTTCCCGACAGTTGTATCATATCATGTTTTTGCCTGCGGAACAAGCGTAACTATGAGAAAAACAGTTGCAGTAACCAGGTTACTGCAGCTGTTTTTCTCAATAAAATAGAGTTGCTGTCAAAAATATTCTTTCATCCGATACCTCCCAGCGCGATCCCAAGAACCAGCACCAGGATACACACCGGCACATAAACATATTTACAGATCGGGTAAAACCAGGAGGTAAGGTGACTGCTTCGTCCTTTGTTTACCTGTTTTTCCACATACTCTTTTCCGCATACCCAAAACAGCATGATACCAGCCAGTCCGGCCCCCAGCGGGCAGATGTAGATAGAAAGCACATCCATCCAGCCGGATACGATGCCCTGGATCAGGATGGAAACTATCACGCCGATCACCGCGATCACCGCACATGCCGGTTTTCTCTCCAGATGGAATTTTTCCTGCACCGTTGCGATCGGTGCTTCGTACAGGTTGATCAGGGAGGTCAGCCCCGCGAATAATACAGCAACAAAGAAAATGATCACAATGATCTTTCCTCCCGGCATATTTTTGATCAGATTTGGCAGGAAAATAAATAACAGTCCGGGACCGCCCTGATCGAGCTTGGCTCCGGTGGTTGCCATCGCCGGGATGATGACCAGGGATGCAAGCAGCGCAGCCAGTGTATCAAAGAATGCCACTCTTCCCGCAGCAGCCGGAATATTTTCTTCATCCGACAGATAGGATCCATAGATCAGTGTTCCGTTTCCCGCCACCGAAAGGGAGAAAAATGCCTGTCCCAGGGCAAAAATCCACGTTTTCGGATTGCCAAGCGCCTTGCCGTCCACACGGAAGATATAGTGATATCCGTCCACGGCCCCCGGCTGAAATGCCACATAGATACCAAGTCCCACAAACAGCAGGAAAAATACCGGCATCAGCACTTTATTGACCTTCTCGATCCCGCCTCCGACACCGAACATCAGGATCCCCATAGCTGCCAGCAGGATCACAACCTGCCAGCCTGTATTGCCGAACGCAGATGCCATCGAACCGAACGCGGCACTGAATTCGTCCACATCAGCCGGTGCCAGTGTCGCCCCGGTGAATGCGCCGACCGTATATTTTAAGATCCATCCCATAACGACCGTATAGCCGATCGCCATCGCCAGCGAGCCGACCACCGGGATCAGCCCCAGTGCTTCTCCCGGTTTTCTTTTTCCTTTTCTCTCACAGGCAATTCCGAACGCATCAATCGGACCGGATCTTGTTGCACGTCCGAATGTCATCTCTCCGATCACCCCGGTAAATCCGATCAGCGCCACAAAGATAAAGTACGGAATCAGAAATGCTCCGCCTCCATATAACGATACTCTGGTAGGAAACATCCAGATATTTCCCATGCCCACCGCCGAACCGATGCACGCCAGGATAAATCCCCACCGGGTGTTAAATGATTCTCTTTTTTTCATCACATCTTCTCCATTTGTTTATAGTTTTGTAACTGTTCATTCTTCCACAAAATTATGTTTTTTACATATTATAAATCGTATTTCTCAGCAACCGCGTCATCCGGAAAGTTCCTGAATCTTTTTTCTGTGTCATCATAAGGATCGTCATCTGATCTTGCGGCGCATTGGCAAAATAGCAGCCGAGCCATCCGTCCCAGCCGTACTCTCCCTTGCTTCCCAGCGTTGTGGATCTGCCCGGGTTCACCAGCACACGCATGAAATTACCATAAGAAAATCCTTCCAGCCATGCCATACCTTCCCGTTCAAAGACTTCCTGCTGCTCTGCGCTCAGCACATGACCGGTCATAAAGCGTACCATCGCCGGACTGAGGATCTGTTTTCCCTTATAACTTCCGCCATTTAACAACATCTGTGCAAAATGAGAATAATCATCAATCGTAGACACCAGGCCTGCACCACCGGATTCGAATGCCGGGCGGCGATCCATCGCATTCCGGATGCCCAGATGATTACCGGTATAGAGTACCGACGGCTTTCCTTCGTTACACTCATACGTTTTCACCAGCCGGCTCTGCTTCTCTTCCGGTACCCAGAAGCCTGTATCCACCATTTCCAGTGGAGTGAAGATCTCTTTTTCCAGAAAATCTCCGAACCGCATACCGGAAACCACTTCCACAAGGGCACCTGCCACATCAGCGGAAGTTCCATAGCACCAGGAGCGCGCCGGCTGAAAGGCAAGCGGGATCTGGCCGAGACGGTTGGCAATCTCCACCGTACCATAAGCTCCTCCTTCTCCCTCATCAAGTCCCTGAATCACCTCGGCAAATAAGGCTTCTGTCTGTTTTCCGGTCAGATGATTGCCGTCATAGACCAGACCGGAGGTCATATTCACCAGATCCTGGATCGTGACATCCCGCCATGGCTTTTCCACATGTCCGTCTGCTGCAGCCACCATTTGTCCACAAAATCCAGGAAGATATCTACATACCGGATCTGCCAGATCGATCAGTCCCCGCTCCACCAGAATCATCACTGCAGTTGCGGTGATCGGTTTGGACATAGAATAGAGACGGTAAATACTGTCTCTCGACACCGGCTTTTTTGCCTCGATATCCGCATAACCGCTTTCCAGATACACGGTTTCCTTCCCTTCTTTTCTGACCATCAGAATCGCGCCCGGGATCTCTCCCCTTGCCACTGCATCATCAAGGATCCATTGCAATCGATTGATTTTTTCCTGTTCCATATTATGTAACCCTCCATATTATCTTCTCGCAGACTCTACGCTCTATTGTATACCAAAAAAGCCGTTATGCCTACGGTTTTTCGTACAACATAACGGTTTTTTGTATTTTTCTCTATATTTTTTATTTATTTTTTGTAATTCCCTGACCAATCAGATAGCATACAGCTGCTACCACCATACCATTAATGGAAGCAATTCCCAATTTTACAACATTTGCCACAACAGCTCCCAGGATCACACCGCCTACAGCGAACCAGTTGACCACTGCAGGTTTCGCGTCCGGATCTTCATACTCTTTCTTGTTCATAAAGTATGAAAGTACCAGAATGATACCTACCGGCGGCAGCGTACAGTTCAGGATGTCCAGCCATTTTGTGAAGTTATAATACAGCCATACAGAAAGCACCGTTCCGATGATACCGGATACCAGAACCATCGGTTTTTTCTTCTGATGAAAAATATTTGCCAGACCAAGACCTGCAGTATACAGAGCATTGTCGTTGGTTGTCCAGATGTTCAGACCAAGTACCAGAACTGCCATGTAGAACAGATTCAGACGGATCATAACCTCGAAGATATCATTTCCGCCTACGAAAATATAGGCAATTGCTCCGAAGAAGAACATCAGGGAGTTTCCGATAAAGAATGCCACGACCGTTGCGATCGTTCCTGTCTTCGCGTCTTTGGCAAATCGGGTAAAGTTCGGGGTTGCAGTTCCACCGGATACGAAAGATCCCACAACCAGACCGGCACCGCCAAAGACTGTGAGAGAACCGCTGGATACGGCGAACTGATCCACGATCGTTCCGTTGCCCTGACGGATCGCCATGACCATAGCCACTGTACCGAGTACTGCTACCAGCGGCACTGCAATATAGCTGATCACTGTCAGAGAATCTATACCAAAGTAAGCGGAAGCTGTCATACACACACCGGCTCCGATAACAAGCGCCCACATGGCAGTTTTACTGTCACCGAATAATTCTCCTGCTACCGGAATCGCAAACATGGCGATACCAACACCGAACCAGCCGATCTGTGTAAAACTGATCATTGCAGAGGAAAGATAGGAACCTTTCTCTCCGAAGGCTTTCTGCGCCAGCAGATCCATGCTCATACCTGTCTTCGCTCCGACATAACCAAGAAGTCCGGTGTACAGACCAAGGATTGCTCCACCGAACAGCAGAGATTTTAAGAATCCCCAGAAATCCAGTCCTGCTGCCAGCTGCTGACCTGCCCACATACTCGCGGAGAAGAAGGTAAATCCCAGCATGATCATAAACATGGTCACAAATCCCTTCTTTCCTTCCTCCGGTACGACGCGATCCGCGTAATCGATGTCTACTTTCTGTTCTGTCTCTTTTTTCATTTGTTTTCTCCCGTCTCAGTTTGTTTCCATAACCTTATTTGTCTTTCGGCTGATTCCATTACAGAATATATTTACGCAGTGCACCGGTAAATTCATCAATCCGCTGCTGCGCCAGTTCTTCTAATGTAATGTTCTTCATGCTCTCCACATATCCCTGTTCCTGGCGATACAGCCATTTTGTATCTGCCGGACGGATCTTTTCATAATGGTTTGCATGGATCCAGTCTTCGTAACTGATCGGAAGTTCATAACCGAGTTTTTCTTCCAATAAAGTTCCAAAATCAATCTGACCGGCGCGCTCTTTGATCCCGTTCCAGAACTCCAGCACTTCTTCTACATGCTCATGGATCTCGTAACGTCTCGCCCCGCCATCATAGATAATACATTTTTCAAACAGAGGGCTGCACATGGAAAGTGTCTCCCGACGGAATTCCGGAGCCACGATACCACCCTTCCAGTAAAAATCCACATTTGGAAGATTGATGCCGGATACACCCTTATCTTCATACATACCGAAGATTCCTTCATAATATACCGTGATAAATCCTTCAAATTCCGGCCAGAACTCCCGAATATCCCGGGTCAGATCCTCCAGGATCTCGATACCCTTCGTTCCACCAATCGTAAAGATGATAATATTCCGAAGTTTTGCTCCGTGATTCCGGTAAAAATCGGTCACATAACGCAGACAGTGGATCAACGTCTCTCCACTCGCAATGATATCTCCGATCATCAACGTGCTGTCCGGTACCATCGTCAGCTTACTGTATTTAATCTCCAGTCCCGCAATCTCTTCCTCCTGAAATACACGCTCACTGGATAAGAAACTGATATCATGCACACGAATGTGCTCCCGGTAGCAGCTCTCCTCCAGCGGATAATTCAGCGCACCGCGAAGAATCGATAAGATATTCGCTGTTGTCACTTTCTTCTGTTCTTTCAGATAATATAACATCTGAGAAGTCGACGGAATCAGGCAGTTATAAACCTCATACCCGACAATCTCCGGTGTGTTCAGAAGCTTTCTCGTCTCCGCCTCCGAAACCACATAATACTCATTCAGATAATCTCCGCCATCCAGCCGATAGCAGGCAACACCCTGCTCGTCAAACTCCGGCATCAGTGTCACGTTTTCCCAATCTTTCTTCATATACTTATCCTCTTTTTCATAACCGCCATCCCACAGTCAACCCACGATCCGCCGGTTACTTCTTTTCTATTTTCCATTTCTCACCCACCAACTTTTTCAACCAGATGGGCGTACTTCTTGAATATATTACAGATATTCCTTCCCCCCGTCAAGACCTATTTCAAAACAAGCAAAAAATCACACCGTTTCCGTCGATTCCGGCTGCTTTTCCTCATCCACATGGTGAAATGTCTCCTGATTTTCTGCTGAAAATGTATCGGTTTTTCTTTGTTTTCTTTCGAAAATGTGTTAGAGTCATACCATACGCGAATACATCCCGAAATCTTTCTATTTCTGTATCCGCATCTTTTGTATACAATGGGGGATTTTATTTTGGAAACTGTAGAAAAAGAACATAACCGTATGGCGTTAAATGTAGCGGCACTTGCCGGGGATATCCTGCTGGCGAGCGGAGCGGAGATTTTCCGTGTAGAGGAAACCATCAACCGGATCGCCCATGCCTACGGCATCGACTCGTGTGATCCGTTTGTCTTAAGCAGTGGTTTCTTTCTCACGGCTGACAGCAACTCGGATCAAAACTTTGCCTGGGTACGCCACATCCCGTTGAGTGCTACCCGGCTTGACCGTGTCACTGCGGTCAACCAGCTCTCCCGTGAGATTGAACACGGATTCTATACACCGGAGGAAGCCTATCAGAAGCTTCAGGATATCCAGCAGATGCCCGCCAAACGGAATCTCTGCCAGATCCTTGCTTCCGGCGTGGGCAGCGGATGCTTCTGTTATCTCTTCGGCGGCGATCCGGTAGACTGTATCGTGGCTTTTATCGCCGGACTGCTGCTGTATGTCTATCTGCTGTGCGTGGTAAAAGGACAGCTTTCCAAAATCGCAACGAATATATCCGGTGGCATGTTTGTGACTTTCATCGCCGTCCTGATCTATCAGTTGGGACTTGGACATCATCTGAGTGAGATTATCATCGGTTCCATCATCCCACTGGTTCCCGGTGTGGCGTTTACGAATGGCATCCGCGATATCGCCGACCAGGACTATATTGCCGGTGCGGTCCGCATGCTGGACGCACTGCTTGTCACGTTCAGTATCGCGATGGGCGTCGGTCTTGTAATGATCGGGTATCACCATTTTGTGGGCGGTGCGATTCTGCCGTGATTCATGGGTTTCTTTCGTCCCGGCGGATTTTATAAAACGAGATAACATACGCTTTGTGAAGCTTACTTATTGCTTGCGTAAATCAAATATATTTATCTATCTCTCAGGAGGTCATCTTTATGTCCGTACATCTGATTTTCGAGTTTCTTACCGCTTTTGTCGGTACGATCGCTTTCGCCCTACTCTTTCAGGTACCAAAGGAATATTATGTAAACTGTGGTCTGGCCGGTGGCTGTGGCTGGATCTGCTACAAGTTACTGCTGGCTGGCTGCGGGCTCTTCGGTTCCACCTTTTTTGCCACGGTTCTTGTCGTTTTTCTCTCCAGGCTCAGTGCGGTCCGGCGCCACTGTCCGGTGACGATCTTTCTCGTTGCAGGCATCTTCCCGCTGGTTCCGGGAGCAGGGATCTACTGGACTGCCTATTATGTCGTGACGGATCAGCTGGCCAAGGCTTCCGACCGTGGATTCCAGACTTTGAAGATCGCGGTGGCGATCGTGCTTGGCATCCTGTTTGTCTTTGAATTTCCACAAAAGTGGTTTCGCTGGGCGGAGCGTGGTACGGCTGCCGGCAACTGATCCGCACACAGGACTTTTTCAACTGCAATCTCCCACGACCGACACAGAATCCAGATACATCCAGCAGTGTTCTACGCATCTTATGTAAGCAAATTGATTCACCAGATCAATTTTTAATATGCAATGCATCAAAAAAGCATGCATACAGGATTTTTTCGCTTCTGTATGCATGCTTTTTCTTTGTGGTGATATAATTTTACAATTTTATTTTCGCATTATGGCTTTTCTGACATTTCTACGGATACGCTTCAGTATTTCTTCTCTGTCCCCGCAGATTCTTACGCTTCCACAACTACCTTGCAACCCGAAAGGCTCTTCACCGTATAATTTCCGTTTCCGCCTTCCACATGCAGGTGAATCTCATCTCCCACACGTTTCGCAGTCACCGTCATCACCGTCTCTCCTTTCAGATCCGGTATCTCAGTTTTCGCTTCGGCTCCCTCATCAAACGCGGATACCAGAAGGCTAACACCATCCGCATAATCATAATCCGGTTTCTGGTCATTATTGCCCAAAGCAAGCACTGTATTTGGACGGATCATCAGTGGCAGACTGTGATAATCATGCGTCTCTTTCTGCCATTTTCCTCCGCTCACATCTGCTCCGGTGATCAGATTATACCAGGTTCCCTCCGGCAGATAATACTGCACTTCACCGTTCTCTTTAAAGATCGGAGCCACCAGCAGAGAATCGCCGAACATATACTGCCGATCCAGGGTATCACATGCACGATCCTCCGGGAAATCCAGGAACATCGGGCGCAGTACCGGACGGCCTTCTTTGTGTGAGCGCACAGCCTGCCCGTACAGGTATGGCATCAGACAACATTTCAGATTGACAAACTCCCGCAGAATATCACATGCCTCTTCATCAAACATCCACGGCACACGGTAAGAAGACGAACCGTGCAACCGGCTGTGAGAACTTAACAGGCCAAACTGGCACCAGCGTTTGTAGATGTCCGCTGGTGCGGTGCTCTCGAATCCACTGATATCATGACTCCAGAAACCAAATCCACCCAGAGACAGAGAAAGTCCTCCACGAAGAGTCTCTGCCATGGAAACATAGCTTGCAGAACAGTCACCGCCCCAGTGTGCCGGGAACTGCTGACCACCGACGGTGGCAGAACGCGCGAACAGTACAGCTTCGCCGGTTCCTCTCTCACGCTCCAGTAATTCGAAAACTGCCTGATTATACAGATAAGTATAGTAATTATGCATTTTCACCGGATCGGAATGGTCAAAATACTCGATTTCTTTCACCGGGATTCTCTCACCAAAATCAGTTTTAAAGCAATCCACGCCCATATCCAGCAGCGTCTTTAACTTTCCCTGATACCATGCCACAGCATCCGGATTCGTAAAATCAACCAGTGCCATACCAGGCTGCCACAGATCCGTCTGCCATACGCTTCCGTCTGTTTTCTTAACCAGATAACCATGATCCTTTCCCTCTTTGAACAGACAGGATTTCTGTCCGATATACGGATTGATCCATACACAGATGTGAAGCCCGCGATCATGATACCGTTTCAGCATGCCTTTCGGATCCGGGAATGTCGCGGGATCCCATTCAAAGTTACACCACTCATAGGCATCCATCCAGTAGCAGTCAAAATGGAACACATGCAGCGGAATCTCCCGGTCTGCCATGCCCTGGATAAAACCGGAAGTGGTCGCCTCATCATAATTCGTAGTAAAAGAAGTCGTCAACCACAATCCGAACGACCATGCCGGCGGCAGTGCCGGTTTTCCGGTCAGTTCTGTGTATTTTTCTACGGTTCCCATCGGCGTTTTTCCACTGATCACATAATAATCCAGACGTTCCCCCTCCACGGAAAACTGGACCCGTTCTACCTTCTCACTGGCGATCTCATACGCCACATCGCCCTCGTTGTCCACCAGGATACCATAGCCTTTATTTGTCACATAGAACGGGATATTTTTATAGGCAATCTCACTGGCAGTTCCGCCATCCTCGTTCCACATCTCCACTACCTGTCCGTTTTTTACGAACGGCGTGAAACGTTCCCCAAGTCCGTAGACATATTCATCCACATCGAGGAACATCTGCTCCAGCATATAGTTTTTCCCGGTTTTTGTATTCTGCATATAGGCAAGATTCCGGAAACTCGACTCTGTGAGGAAAGTATCTCCCTCATAAAATGCCATCTTGTATCCATTCGGTGCTTTATCGATCACCGCTTTCAGAGAGCCCGTCTGATAGATCAGCTGCTCCTCATTCTCCTCGATCCGCACATGCGCATCGCCGGTATAAATCTTTGCAAAAGGTCCGTTATATACGGCTCCGTCATGATGCACCGCAGACACTTTGATCACACCGTCCATCGGACTGGACAGTGTCACCGTCAGAAGCGGGATATTCAGACAGCTTCCCCGATCCACGATATGGGAACACGGCAGATACATCGTCAGTTCCTGCCCGTATACCCGGTGACTTCCGTACTCTACTGCATAGGCAGCTTTCATCTCATCACGAAGCAGCCAGTAACCATTGGTAAATTTCATAATTTCCTGTCTCCTTTACATTATGTTTGTAGCCCTCAGAAATCTTCTCATTTTTTTCAAACGATTCTTCTTTTATTATAAAAATTTCCCACATGAAACACAAGATTCTCACTCACTTTTCTTTGATTTTTCGTAACTGTTCAGTACCTTCACAGTTACGTCGCGGGACAGTGGCTACTGAATAGTTACGATTTTTCATAATATTTAGATTTTACTTTCCTTGTCAAATCCCGGTATCTGTGTATAATAAACTTCAGAATATAATCATTCGGCATATTTGCAGTTACGAGAGTAGAAAACCTCGTAGAACTCTATCTACTAAATGGTTATAAAAAGACACATAAAGGAGAGACTCTAATGGAAAATATTAAAATCGGATATATCGGCCTTGGATGCCGTGGAAAAGATCTGTTGGAAAATATCGTTCTGGCTCAGAAAGAACAGGTTGTCGCTGTCTGTGATGTTTATGAAGATCGCGCCCGGGAAGGAGCGAAAGTAGTGGACGCTGCCGGACAGCCGACACCTTTTGTATCTACCGATTATAAAGATATTATCGCAAATGAAGAGGTAAATACGATCATCATCGCAACCGCCTGGGAATCTCATGTAGAGATCGCCCTTGCTGCCATGTATGCCGGAAAAGCCGTAGCCATGGAAGTCGGTGGCGCTTACTCTCTGGAAGACTGCTACAAACTGGTCGATGCTTATGAAAAAACTAAAACACCGTTCATGTTCCTGGAAAACTGCTGCTTCGGCCGCCGCGAACTGATGGTGTTAAATATGGTAGAACAGGGTGTTCTCGGCGAGGTAGTTCACTGCGCCGGTGGATATCAGCATGATCTGAGAGACGAAATCGCATTCGGAAAAGAGAACAGACATTACCGCCTTAGAAATTATCTGTCCAGAAACTGCGAAAACTATCCGACTCACGATCTGGGACCGATCGCCAGGATCCTGAATATCAACCACGGAAACCGGATGCTCACCCTTTCTTCCTTCGCCTCCAAGTCCGCAGGACTCCATGAGTTCATCATGCAGAATAAGAGCGATGACGAAAGACTGAAACAGGCACATTTTGCCCAGGGTGATATCATCACCACAATGATCCGCTGTGCCAACGGAGAAACCATCCAGCTGACCCTCGACACCACCCTGCCGAGATACTACAGCCGTAACTTCACTGTCCGCGGAACCAAAGGCATGTACGAAGAAGCCACCGATTCTGTCTTCATCGACCGCAAAGAAGACCGCGATCACGATTTTGACTGGAGAAAAGAGTGCAGCGGAAACGCTGATACCTACGCCGAAACCTACGATCATCCGATCTGGAAAAAATTCCTCGAAGAAGGCGTCCAGGGCAGCCACGGCGGCATGGACTGGCTGGAATTCGAACAGTTCTTCCAGTGCCTGCGCGAAGACAGCCCGATGCCGGTAGATGTCTACGATGCAGCTTCCTGGATGGCGATCACAGCCCTGTCCGAGATGTCTGTAGCCAGAGGCGGTGCTGTCGTTGATATTCCGGATTTTACCAACGGAAAATGGGCGATGGGTCTGGACACAGCCGATGAACGGTAATCCATATGAACACAACTTTTTCCATATAATTTCAGCATAGAAAAACAGCGATAGTTTACATAAAGTCAACCATCACTGTTTTCTTATAACAACGTTCTATTTGCTCTCTTATTTTCGGATTGCCGAAACAAATCTTGATGTGATCTCCGCAGGTCTTGTGATTGCCCCTCCGACTACCAGGGCGAATGCTCCCGATTCCAGAGCTTTTTTTGCCTGTTCCGGATAATGAATATGTCCCTCTGCGATGATCTTTGCCGGACATTTCTCAGAAAGTTCATGGATAAACGCATAATCAATATCATCCCATCCCTTTGTCTCCGGTGTATAGCCACGCATCGTAGTCCCCACAAAATCGGCTCCTGCCTGTGCACATGTGATCCCTTCTTCTATCGTTGCGCAGTCTGCCATCACCAACTGCTGCGGGTACTTTTCTTTGATCGCGCGGATGAATTCCGGTGCACTGCTTCCGTCCGGGCGTCTGGAACCGGTTCCCTGCACTGCTACAATCTCCACACCACATGCGACTAAGGCATCCACCTCTTTCATCGTCACCGTAATATACATTGGTGTTCCTTCATAGTCTTTTTTAATAATTCCGATCACCGGAAGATCTACTACTTCTTTAATTTGTGTAATATCCCGTACAGTATTGGCACGGATTCCGACTGCTCCCGACTGCGCTGCTGCTTTCGCCATCAGTGGCATGATGCCTCCTTCTTTTGTATACAATGGCTCATGCTCCAAAGCCTGACAGGAGACAATAAGCCCTCCCCTGATCTGTTCAAATATTTTCTGCTTCTCCATCCTTTAATTCCACCTTTCCTCTCTTGCACAAACACAAGATTGTCTGCAAAACTGCATTGTGAAAATTTCTTTTCTTTTTAATATTCTCTGCTATTCATTATCGCATGATATCACACCCACGTATTCTAGTTAATCATCATACTCTTCTTCCCAGTAATCATAGGCATCGTCATATCCGTCATCATAATCATCGTCTCCAAACTCTTCTGCCCACTCTTCCGCAAAATCATCGGGATCATCGTAATCATCCACATCGTAGGGATCTGTTTTTTTCAGGGAACCTGAGCCACCGGAATGTCCCGAGAAACTGTCGGAACCGGATCCTCTGGCATCTCCGTAGAAGCTGCCCGAACCGGATCCTCCGGCATGTCCGGAATTACCACTACCGTCCGAATCGGCACCGCTTGCGGATCCATTTTTCTCTTCCTCCGGATAGATTTTTCCCCGGTTCGTATAAAGTTCATACCCGTCTTCTCCCCGCTCGATCCTGTAATACACTCCGTATTCCCTGGAGATTGTCAGTTCGCCCTCCGGGTCTCTTTCATTGATCTTTACAGCATATTTTCTGTCTCCGACAAATATTTTATAGAAGCCATCTCTTTCCACCGGTCGCTGATCTTTTACTTTGCACTCCTCTTTCAGCAGTTCCACAAAAGGATCATAATTTCCATCCTTTGTAGCCTCTTCGAATATAGAATCTATGGAGTCACAGTAATAACTCAGTTCATAATAAAAATACTGATAGTCGGAATCATCATCCAAGAAATTATAAGTATCGGAGTACGTTCTCTGATTGTATTGTTCATAATATACTCTGAGATCCTCGATTCCGGCGGCCCGCATCTTTTTTTGCAGACTGATCCGGTAATTTTCCATATATTCCTTTGCCTGCTCATATGCTTTCTCATCCGCTGCTTTTTCATCCAGTTCCTTCTGTTCTTTTGCTTCTTCCTGTTCTCTTCTGCTCGTATTATCCCACTGGATACATTTGTAAAATCCAAAGATAAACAGGAAAATGAGGCAGATGCATCCTATGTTTACTGCTGTTCTTCTTTTGTCCATATTCTGACTGTCACAACCCTTCTCTGTAGATCCGGTTGATTGTTGCCTGTGCATGTTCCAGTTCTTTTTTCTGAATAATGGCATTCCGGTCACTTAAGATAGCCAGCATCTCATCCACCACATCCTCCGGCCGTGGATTCGAGATGCGATAAAGATATCCTAACATCCGCGTTGCGGTATAGTCTGTGTTCATATGTTTATATGCAATCTCCCGGCAAAAATCATCCGGGTAGCCTTTTTCTTTTAACGCATCATAAACCGCATCTGTTCTTGATTTCATTCGTGTAATACTCCTTTTTCATTCTGGTTCATCCCTGCCACTCATTATATCACAATCCTTCTTTCGTAGCTTAACTGTATTTTTTATATACAAAAGAAATGATTCTGAAGCGATGGCTGGATTCTTTCCATTATGTTTCTATTAATACATGAGTGCGATTATTGGAATTGCTGCGTTAGGAAGCTTTACATTCCACTATGTTTCTATTAATACGAAAAGGAATCACGATCAAAGCGTACGCGGAACTGTCTTTACATTCCACTATGTTTCTATTAATACCGGATCAGAGATACTCTGATAGCTGTTCCGGTTACCTTTACATTCCACTATGTTTCTATTAATACTTCCTGCGTCTTTTGCTGCCTGCTCCAGCTTCTCATCTTTACATTCCACTATGTTTCTATTAATACTGAAGAAGCATTGAAAGAAATCGGAATCTATACCGCTTTACATTCCACTATGTTTCTATTAATACCTGCCGCTTTTGATGTATTATTGCTCAAACTGGATAACCTTTACATTCCACTATGTTTCTATTAATACCCGCCGTTTCCTATCACTTCTTTCTGCTTTTCTTCCTTTACATTCCACTATGTTTCTATTAATACTTCGTTTCCAACGCCGCATACAGTTCTTTTCCATATCTTTACATTCCACTATGTTTCTATTAATACTGATACTGAGCCTGATCTTAAGTGAGGTGATTTATAACTTTACATTCCACTATGTTTCTATTAATACCATTCTGGACTATTTTGGCGTTCCGGTTAATCCTGACTTTACATTCCACTATGTTTCTATTAATACTCCGGGAAATCGATGATCCATCCATATGCCCCGTACTTTACATTCCACTATGTTTCTATTAATACAGACGTCTCACCATCAGTACCGCGGATATAACCCACTTTACATTCCACTATGTTTCTATTAATACATCGTGTTGAAACTGCAAAGATGTTGCAACAAATTACTTTACATTCCACTATGTTTCTATTAATACGCTAATTGCTGTTGCATGTTATTATTCATTCCATACTTTACATTCCACTATGTTTCTATTAATACTTTTGTTCTCCGTCTTTGTTCTGTTCTATATATCTCTTTACATTCCACTATGTTTCTATTAATACGTTGAAACAAATGTATATAGAGTGCCTTATCAGATCTTTACATTCCACTATGTTTCTATTAATACTCCACTCAAAGATCTGCTTTACGACCGGTGCTTCTGACTTTACATTCCACTATGTTTCTATTAATACGATACCTCCTGTTTTTGTTATCATCGTAACATCTTCCTTTATATTCCACTATGTTTCTATTAATACGCTGATCACATTATCGTAATCAACATTAAAAATCATCTTTACATTCCACTATGTTTCTATTAATACTGCGTGGTGCGTATACTAATGTTAAAACATCTAACTTTACATTCCACTATGTTTCTATTAATACTTTTGGGAATGGATCTCGGCGTGACAACACTTCTCTTTACATTCCACTATGTTTCTATTAATACTAGATAAGGCAATCGAAGAAGCAAAAGAGAATATCTTTACATTCCACTATGTTTCTATTAATACTTTCCGAGAATGCCCTTACTGCTGTTTCTCTTGCCTCTTTACATTCCACTATGTTTCTATTAATACAATAATTGGTTTTATGTCAGATATGTAAGGTTTTTATCTTTACATTCCACTATGTTTCTATTAATACCCGCTCTGGTTGTGCTAAGATTTTGCCAGTTTTTCTTTACATTCCACTATGTTTCTATTAATACTGTATTTACTGCCAACATCATGTTATCAAGTAATCCTCTTTACATTCCACTATGTTTCTATTAATACGACATGTATTACTTTTTTGTACCTAGTCGGCTTTGCCTTTACATTCCACTATGTTTCTATTAATACTAGTCTTCGACTTGCTTTTGCTACTCAACAGATGCCTTTACATTCCACTATGTTTCTATTAATACCACATACCGTTGGGATGGTCTAATGGAAAATCATCTTTCTTTACATTCCACTATGTTTCTATTAATACCTGAGCTGATGCAGTACGATATTCATCCGGAGGAACTGCTTTACATTCCACTATGTTTCTATTAATACTCAAACCGCTGCCGGCATTTCTCGCTCCTGATGTATCTTTACATTCCACTATGTTTCTATTAATACGGTATCATCCGGAAAAGAAAAAATAACATATAAACCTTTACATTCCACTATGTTTCTATTAATACCCTCTCCTCTGAACCACCGATTAATTCTTCCATATTATACCATATTTTGTCGACCATGATATTTTTTTATCTTTTTATTTATTTCGATATAACACGGTTCACCGGAAGCACTATTTTGCTTATGTTTTTCACGTTTGTCGACCTCTCGTAGTTTTATCTCTATCTCAGGTCGACAATCACAAGATGAAACTGGTCAGGTCATCTTTTCTGCCCCAGAATTCCTTGTCCATCCATTTTTCCTGACGTGATTTGAAGAGAATAACAGAATCCAACTCCGGATCGATATACTGTTTCAGTTCCTGCTGCAGGCTTGCCAGCTGCGCTCTGCTTATCTCCCCTTCAAATACAGAGTTTTGGATGTGTGTTAAATATCTTTTACATGTCTTGAATATTTTTGACCATCGCTTAGTTCCATGGTCTTCCTGACTTACATCATATACTAATACGATATACATACTTCACCACCATATTCGAAATCCCTCATACTCTTTTTCGCCAATCAGATGCTTAATTAATTTATACGCTTCCAGACGAATCAGGTACTGATAGGAGACCTGTCTTCCCAGTTCTTTATGCATCACCGTTTTCTTGAGCCGACTTTCCAGTTCCGACACGATAAGTTTGGAGGCATCTTTTTTCAGATGAAGAAAATTCAGTTCTTTCGTAAAACTGTTTTCCGTGATCTGATTCCGATTCAACAGGGAAAAAATCAGCCGGTCACCAATCAGTGGCTTAAACACTTCTGCAAGATCAAGACTTAAAGAAAATCTTCTCTCCCCCGGTTCATGCAGGTAACTAATGGTGGGATTTAGCTGAGTACGGTAGAGTTCTCCCAGCACCTTGGTATAGATCAGCGTATTTACGAAAGAGATCAATGAATTGATCATATTATCCGGGGGATGCATCACACGCTTTTCAAACGATATTTCCTGATTAATGATAATATTCCACGCAGCATAATATTGTTTTCGGATATTACCTTCCACACCCATCAACGATTCGATTGTAGTCGTACTGCCAATCTGTTTTCGAAACGAATCCACTTCTTTCATATAAACAGAAACATCTTTCCCTCTTCCATTATAATATCTGAGATTACGATAAATATTATCCGCCGCAGCCTCGATAAATTTCCTCGCCAACACAATCCTTTTCTCATAATCCGTGTAATGTTCAACCTGTCTTACTAGCAATCTCCCTGCCAGCAACGTTTCCCTCGGATAATAACTTCCCGTATAAAAATTATAGTAATTGAAAAAATGCATCGGAATCCCATATTGTGAAATATAATTGATAAAAGCTGTATTGAAAGACATTTCCGACATCACATAAATATCAGAAATCCGTTCAACCGGTATATCTCTCTTTTCTCCATCGTGATTCGTAAACTGAAGTGTGTTATCTTTTCGTTTTAAGTCCCCGTTATTATAAACATAAAAACTTTGTTTCATATCACTCACCTCGTATTATATAAAGCACAAATCATAATACGCACATTTCTTGCATATTTTCTTATTACAATCATCCGGTGGTATATTCCTCTTTTTTATCTGTGTAATTTCACAGATGATTTTTTCTATTTCCCCGCAGTCTTCATCTGTAAGCTCCACACTCATTGTCTTTTTTAATAATGGGTAATCGATTTTTCCTTTCATTCCGGTCACACCACGCTGCTGCAGGTAATACAGATAGTATTTCATCTGCCAAATCCCTGCTTCTTCTACAGACTTACTCTTTTTCACCTCATGCAGCTCTCCGAATTCTTTCATAAAATCAATGTTGATTATCTGATCAATAGAAATGTGTTTGTCATTCTTTTTGTAACTGCTCTCGTCCAACAGTTTTCCGAGTAACACATCTTCGTTCTCCGTCTCCATTGTGATTTCATGACAGAAGTACCAGAGTTTTCGTTCGCAGACGAAGTAATAATATACCATCATACCAGTTATATTTTCTTTCACGTCGTACCTCCTATAAAAAGATACTATCTGCCTTCTCTCCAAGCAAAAGACCTCGTCCTTGCAGTGTTTCACAATCAACCTCATACACAAACTGTGTTCGATGGATGTCTGTCGAGCCAATTGCTACCTTATCTATTCCATCCGGATGTCCAAAACAGGTCCTCAGATTGATTCCCATGGTTAAATCCTGCAACTTTGTCCGAATCTCCTGCTTTCTCTCTTTTGATAGATATCTGTCTTCTACTTCTTCAAACAGTTCTTGATTTTCTTCATAGATGGTATCCGGAATGACCGTAATACTCTTGATATCGCGCACCTTCGCTTCCGTTAGAGTATATTCCGCCGGATGGATCTCCGAGAATTTCTCCATACAGTCTTGAATTTGCCTGTAATATTCTGTATTCCGTATCGCTTCTGTCCGATACACTTCATTCATATATTTCGTCTTCTGTTTTTCTGAAAAAAGGATATCTTCATACTTTTTCAGCTTTTCCAGCGATCGCTGATACAAGTTCTCCTCGTAAATACTTCCGCTTCCATTTTTGTTATCATATACAAAAATATTGGAAAGTTCAGGAATCCTTCTTCCCTTCCGGTTACATCTTCCCATACGCTGCAACAAGCTGTCTGCTGTACACATTTCCGTGTGCAGAATATCAAAATCGATATCCAGACTGGCTTCAACGATCTGCGTGGTGACCCAGATCCCCACTTCATCCGATTCTGAAAACTCCATAATCTTTTGTTCCAGTAAATTACGGTCTCTGCGAATAAAACGGGAATGTAACAGCCACACAGAATCGTTCCTTTCCCGCAGTTTTTCATAAACCTCCTGTGCTCTGGAAACGGTATTACAGATTACCAGTACTTTTTTGGTTTTCCCCTGTTCTGCAATCTCATCCAGATGCATTTCCGAATACCGGATGCTTACCTTATGCCGAATCGTAATATCCGGATTGTCTGTAAAGTCTGCAAACAAACACTGATCTGCCAACCCGTATTGTTCCATAAAATCTTTCAGTACAGGTGGAAAAGTTGCCGTAATAATCGCATATCTGCCGCCCATTTGCTGGATGGTTTTCAGACCGTATAAGATCGTAGCAATACTTCTTGGATCATAAGACTGTATTTCATCTATGATCAGCTTGGAATACTTCAAAGTTGCTGCAAAGATCTCTGTCCCCAGCGCCCTGTAAACAAACGTAAACAACTGGTCGATCGTACACACAGTAACAGGATTCGCTAACAACTTTGCCTGTTCCTGTTTTTCCCAGGCAGATCCCGGATTTTCTTTCAGATACATCGCCATGCTGTCCGAATGCAGAATCGCCGCATGTTCATAACCATATCCGCTTTTTATTCTGGAATAAATTGCATTGGAAGAAACTTTCAAAGGCAGCGTATAAAATCCTTTCTCCCCGTCAAGCCATAACAAAGCGGCTTCTGTCTTTCCGGATCCGGTAGGTGCAATAACAACAAGGTTATCATCTGTATGCTCTTTCATGAACTGTTGGGCAGACCGTAAATCCTTTCCTTCCAGAAAACTCTCCACTTCTTTTTTCAACCTTTTTTCCCTGATATCACACGCCAGTTCCGCACTCTCATATCCGGCACTGACCGTATAATCAAACTTATTCAGCAATCCTTTTATGAGAAGATATTCATTCCAGACTGCAGGGTCACATAGGAACTTCCCACTATATCCGTTATTGTGAAACAGAAGCTGGTTCAAGTTGCTGCAGTACAGTTTTGTTCTGGTCTGTCCAAGATAATCACTGATCTCTTCCAGATAATATTTCTTTCCATATGTACGAAGCTCCGAACTGTCTTCCTGGTCTTTTCTCGTATGGTGATGATAGACTGCCGTGACAAAAGCCCCAAAATCATCTTTCGTAAAACTATCGTCCATTGCAAAGAATTCGTTTTGTGACAGAGTAACTGCGCTAAGATGTCCATGAGGGATCTGACTGATAGATTTCACATTTAACTTCCGTTCTCCGGCAAGTTCCGGATTTATCATTGCCTGAAAGACCAGATTCGCCTTCCCCCAATCATGAATGCGGCAGGCTTCTATGACCAGCCGTTTCTCTTTTTCAGAAAAATACCGGCCATATTCTTCAAAAAACGCTTCAGCACACCGCACAATATCTTCCTGATGGCTATTCAGTGTTTTTTGTTCTTCTTCCGGTTCTTTTATCGGTTTCCCCCGCTCTTTATCGGATAATCCCTTTTTCTTCGATTTTGCATAGTATTTCATTCCCACGCCTTTCTGACCTTCTTTAACAGAACACTAACGCTGCATCTTCCTCGAAATCGTCCACGTAGGCACCCTGCCCCAGTGTATTTCCTGCAGGATAATAAAAAGCATTGACTCTTCCATTTTCCTTTTTCCACCGCCGCAGACCCTGTTTGGTAATCTCATATTCCTTTGTCAGATGGTACACCGTCATACGACTTTTCTCAATCCCCAGTGTCTCTGCCATCGCTACCGGTATGTACATATCCCGCTTGAGATCTACTTCCTCTTCCTGATGAATTTTCACAATGTCAACCCGTTCGATATCCAGGAGATCCTCATATCTTCCCAGGGATAAATACCTGCCCGGATATAGAAGAGATTGATATACATGTGCAAAATCTTCCTCTGCCGGAATAATATGAATCACCATGTGATTATCACAGACCAGTTCTACATTTGCGATCCCCTTAAACACACCATATTTTCCATCCACACACAGCTGATGTCTTCCCTCTTCATACTTCGTACCAGAAGAAAAGGAATATCTGGTATACAGTTCCGACACCATTCCGCTGTTTGTTCCCTGAATACACAGTTTCATCGGATGAAATTCCTGGTATCCGCAGGCCGCATGGATCATTCCAAGCACCGTAGAATACGGAGGAAGCGGGAATGTCTCTTTTATGATCAAGCTGCTCGGTTTTCGATAATTTACCAGGTTCTGAAAACACTGAACTCTAATTGCTTTCTCCATAATACTGTTCCACTTCCTCTTTTAAATGTCTGAATGTTGCACCTACGGATTCTCCGGATAATTTTCCCCGGATCTCATTTTCATTGTCAAAAGTTCCTGTTACGACACCGGTAAATGTGTGGGTGCGGATCGCGTCGTCCTCTAACAGTTCCGCCAGAGTTTCTACATTGATCTGATCATTTTCTATCCGGATCCTGTTTTCAAAAAATGGATTTCTCCGTTCATATCTTCCCCCGATCGCAAACAATGGGCTCAGATTTTCCCTTCTACCTTTGATATCCCGATACAAATACTGCACGGTATCCAGAAGTGTTTTCACACGATCTGCTTTTTCTTCTCCTGTGATCTGCACTTCTCCGTCAATCCCTACCCGGTCCAGATCGACCGTTATGGTATAAGTATAAAATGATCGCTGAATTTCGCTCTGTGCAATTCCATTCTCCAGCTTTCCTCTTGCTGCCAGTCCCATGTTAGTTAAGAACTCCAGATTACCCAAAAACGGCTCCAGTGCAATAGCATTACTCAGTCTCACTACAGCGCTTCTTGTAGACGCTCCGCCTTTCTGATCGCCATCCTTTGCCGCTGTCTTCATATAGCCGAACAGATCGATTTCCGGATATTCCGCAATCGTTGCAGACGGTGCAAACTGAACCACACCGCTTTTTCCGTCCACCGGAGTCTGATCCCAGTTTGCCTGCCGGACAATGTTATAACGCATCGCCTGCCTGGAAATATACGAATACTGCTCGTGGTTTCCTCTTGACATTTTCTTTAATGTAGAAATATTTCCGATTCCCTCTCCGTAATTGGCACTTTCCGCAAGAAAAACCATAGTTACTGTCAATCCTTCTCTTCTCATTGTTCTACCTCTTTCTTTCCTTCATAACATCCAATCAGTCCTAAAACAAATGCGTATCCATACTCCGAAAATTTTTCTTTGTTCTGTAACATCCGAATCATCCCATTCGGTATCAGGAGTTTTTCCGATCCATAGGAACTGTACAGTCTTGCAACGATATCCATAAATTTCTCTGTATTTTTTACCGACAGCGCATTAAGCAGCTGATACTCCATACCACGCAGACTATCTCCGGTCGTGTCTTTTTTTGCGGTCATGATCGCTTTTCGTAATTCCGAACCGCTCTTTTTCATACTGATGCAATACATAAGAACCTCCTTCTCTTCTTCTTTTTTGTAACTGATCTCTGTTCCCTTCTGAATCTCATATACCCAATGTATATGAAAGTTTGATGCAGCATTCCCTGCAATGGCTTCTCTCAGCAGGGAATCTAACAAAATATACTGATTCTGATGATCCAACAGGTTCATAACAGCCTGTTCATGCACATTTACAAAATCATTTCTGATCTTTGTGAACGGATACTGACCAAGATTTTTCAATGCTTTTTCTACATCTTCCCTTTTCAGGATATTCAGTATATCCTTGTTGATAATAGAAAGTTTATATCTGTCCTTATCCCCGGTTCCACGCAGGATCACCTGAATATTGGAAAGTTCCTGTCTTTTCTCATTCAATATGATATTCAGAGTTTCCGCAAACCACTGGGAATATCTCTGATTCTCTTCTTTTTCTCCTTCCAGACTGCTTTTCCTGTTTTTGGAATTTGCTGCCAGCAGAGTGAACATATCACTGTTATTATTGACAAACACAAATTTATTGGCAAACAGTCGGAACCCAAGCGGACTTGCTGCATACAGAAACGTACAGACCGGACACAGGAACGCATCCACATTACAATTCCAGAACGCAGACCGTTTTCTTGTAAAATCGTCCCCGACTTCCTTCATAAATGCGATGGATACTTTCTCTTTTGTGGTTACAGGTTCTCCACAGTCAATACACAGATCCTTTGCTTTTGTATGATCTGTCATAAAGTATTTTCGGAATGGTTCTGAAAAATCTTTTTCAAACTGTTCCCTCATATCTTTTTTTGCATTCGAGCGAAGCAGAAAACTTTTTCCATCCCAGAAACGATTGATATAGTTGTAGACTACACTTTTCATAATAAACGTCTCTTTGCATTTCTCCTGCTCCAGAAACACCTGTAATTTCGAAAGCCTTTCCAGTAATTCTTCCGCTGTCATTTTATCAATCAGTTTTTCTTTTTTCAGTGTTATATAAACTTCCGGATGTTCGATCTGATCTTTGATATTTTCAAAGCCGGCCTGGTAACTGTTCGAGAGCAGTTTGTCATTGATAAATTTCAAATCATCCTTTTCGTTCTTTCCCGGATTCCATTTTTCATTCTGAATTTTCCCGATACAGCACTTGATTTTCTCCATTACGCCCTGGTAAACAGTAAACCTTCCAAAATTTTGCACACATGCCCGGAAATACAGACTGGTCCAGTCCGCATTTTGAATAAATTCGTAGTTCAGCCACATCTCCTGACCGTCTTCCGATATGCCAAAGTCAACACCTTCCTGCGCCTTTGCGCAATCCAGTATATATTTCAGCCCGACGATTCCGGCGTTTTTCAGAAAATCACCTGGCGTAATTGCATATTTTTCCATAAAATATCACCTCTCTCTACCAGACGATTTCCCATTTCCCATGGCCTTCCGATCTGCGGCTTCCAAGTCCTGCAGAGTACAGGAAATCTAAAAGCCGGGGCGTTCCCTGTAGTTTGTATATCCCAATGCTGGCATTTGTTGGTCTTCCCCATACTTTCGCAACAATCTTTTTTCCTTTCACCGGAACAATCGAAAAACAATCCACATCTTCATCCCATCCGATCTTGTTCAAGAAGAACTTCAGATTATCTTTTAATGTATCCGAAAACTCAGGATCCTCGCAGGTATAATAGATATCCGTATTATTTTCCGGATCATGTTTTCTTGCCAGTAAGGAACTCTGCATTTTTATGATAAGCTCCGATTCTTTAATCTCCGGAATCTTTTTTGCTTTCACTTCACGCAGTTTCATCGAGTTTCCTCCCATGGGATACTCTATATTCCGCATTAACTGAAATGCATTAAAGAATTCAAATAGTTCTCCCATGTCCGCATCGGAAAATGTTACCATAAACCGATTTTCTTTCAGATAAATCTTGTCTGCTGCGAATCGTGCTCCCGGCAGATAGCATGACCAGCAATATGTTTTCATGACGGATTGCTTTTTTGTATAAAGTTTTCCGAAAAATTCCGGAGAATATTTCTCTACAGATGCCTTTAAAAAACTTAGTAACAAACGATCCACCTCTGCCGGGATTTCCGGTTCTTCTAACAGAAACTCTAATTTTAGCTCTGTCATATCAATCCCTCCTTCTGATCCCACTATAACACTTTTTAAAACTGTTTCAATGGATTAATTTAATTTTGCATTTATTTTTCTCATTTACTTTTCGCCTGTATTTCATTATAATATTTTACGTACATTTTGGAATGTAAATTTGAAGCAGTTTTTAACACCTGCAAAATACCTTTAATAGTCCCATATTGGAATATTTTTTTCATTGCTTTCCCAATACATCTCAAAAAGCAATACATAAAAAGTGCGTAAGCCCCGGATTGTTCTCACCAAGCTTACGCACTTTTTATATCATCTATAATCAATAGTATATCATTTTCCTTCATCCATCGCTTTGCACTCACGCTCGCGGGCTTCCCATGGCTCATATGGTTGTTTCAGTTCTGCGATCAGATCCCGGCCGTGTTTCTTCAGATAAGAGATACGGATCAGAATATAGATCACAAACAGTACAATTGCACCAAGGATCATCAGCCATACGGTCATTCCCAGCGTACTGATCATCGCATATGCCAGATAGGCTGCGACTACAAACGCAAAGGCTGACAGTGCATATACCAGACCGATGGCCATCTTGAAGGTAGAATGATTGCAGGCATGCGGATATTTCTTTTTCAGGAAGAACGGTACCAGACAAAGAGCGATATCCGACAGTGCATTGACGAAAGAAAATACAGTCATTAACACTCCAAAACTGGATCCGGTCGCCACACAGCAGATAGAAAAGAGCATAACGAAGCAAAGAATCACCGGTGATACTCCATTCTTATTCTTCTTTCCGACAAAAGCAGGGAACAGATCATTGTCTGCCGCCGCCTGAATCTGGGCACAGGTTAACATAATAACCGGAACCATCGAAGTCAGGACACCAAACAGCGGACCTCCTACGATGAAAAATGTCAGAAGGCCGGAAGGAAGGAATGTTTTTCCCACCTCTGAAAGTGTGGTCAGTTCTCCTGCCGGCATGCAGCCGATGGTAACAACACCCATGCCGATATAGATAAATGCAACAATCGTTGGGGACAGGAGCAATGCCAGCGGAATGTTCCGGTTCGGATTCTTTACATCATCTGCGATCTGGGAAACCGCGCTTCCACCGGACAGCGAAGATGCCAGCACACCGACTGCTGCCGCAAAGCTGGTCAGTTTCACGCCCGGATTGAAGATTTCGCCCAGTGTCAGTCTGGAGGTATCGATGCTTGGCATACCGACAAAAATATAACAGCCCATAGCCACCATCAGTACTACTACCATGATATTATTGACAAACGCAAAGGTATGATTGCCCTGCCATGCGATTCCCGTATAGATCAGCAGAATCACAATGCTGATCAGCGTTTTATATCCTTCCAGCGCCGGGAACAGCGCCACAAAATAATCGCCAAACAACACCGCAAACACAGAGATCAATACCGGCTGTAGCAGATTCTGTGCCGCCATAAACACTCCAACCGCCGGATGGATCAGTTTTGTCGGTGCGATAAAAAAGCTTCCCGATGCCGGTGTTACCGATGACAGATAAACATTTGGAATCGTCTTGGCTAAGGTGTATACAATCGTCGCCAGCAGTGCCAGTACAATTCCGGTTCCAATATCATTGATCACTGTGGGCAGTGAACCGAAAATTCCGGAACCGATGATCGCACCGATTCCCGTTCCGATACAGCCCAGAAGACCGATCTTCTTTTTTGTATTTGTTTCCACGTTTTTCCTCCTGGTTCTGCCCGGAATCTGATCCTCTGTTGGATTCCTGCCAGCATTCCGGGCCGTTCTTTTGATCTTTCTCTTTTAAAATTCTGTTTCAAAACGCAAAGTCAATCCATCGGATCATCGATTGATCTGCATGGCTCATTTTGCAAAGAACATTTTCAATCCCCTTCTAATTTTCTGGTTCCGGCTTTACCGGGACGAATTTTGCACGGTTCATCACCGGATGCTGCAGACGGAGTGCGCCTTTTTTCGGACATACCATCACGCAGGCTCCACAGTAATAACATTCTCCCGGAAACATCACGATCGGAGGTTTCCCTTTTTCCGGATTTGGCAGAATAATATCGCACTGGCAGATCTCTGCACAGGCGTTGCAGCCGATACATTTTTCTTCATCGTAGATCAGTGGTGTGGCACTGCACGGAATCACTTCAACTTTCATCTTACTCATCTTGCCTCACCTCCGATATAATCCTGGTTTCTCTTCTCATACTCTGTTTTCAAATCACCGAAATAATCACCCGGAACGGTTCCCCGTACCGGAACGCCATTTTCCTGGCGGATCGTGATGAAGCAGTGGTCTTCTTTCGGATCCATCTGCGGATAATCGCTTCGATAGAAACACAGCTGTTTGGAACTGGATTTTCGCATCAGACAGGCCTGAAGGATCATCTCGGAAACATCCAGAATGTCCAGCACCTCATGGGTACGCATCAGTTCATGCGGGTTGTTACAGTACAGCTGCGGAACGATCTCTTCTCTGTAAGACTTCAGCAGATCGATTCCCTGGATCAGAAGATCATCATTCTTCACGCCACCGCAGTAATTCTGCATCGCCTTGGAGATCGCCATATTCAGTTCTTTCCAGGTGACACCTTCTGTACGGTTCATCGGTGCATACAGACGTTCTCTCTCCGCATCCACTTCTGCCTGGTCGATCTCAGCCAGTTCTTCGATCGTATCACTGTAATCTGCCGCTTTTCTTCCCGCATAGTATCCTGTGGAACATGCAAATCCGGCACAGTCGGATGCAAACAGCTGATCACCGGCCGCATAGATACCGTCAATATTGGTCTTCAGATCCCAGTCATGCATGATTCCGCCCGGCGCACCGAACAGCTGTCTCTCCTGATCCAGGAAAGCTGCTGACTGCCAGCCATTGCCATAACTTTGCAGCATATGTTTTTCCGGGTCAAATCCACGTTCTGTATAATATTGAAGGATCGGAATCTTGGTCTTTCCTTCCTCTCCGACCATCATGCCCCAGATGACTTTCCGCTCCATCTCCGGCATTCTGCTCAGATCCGCATAAAACGGCAGTTTATATCCCCTCTTGATCAGTTCGTCAAAAGGCATCGTCTCCGGTCCGCGGTACTCGTACTTCGGTTCATCGATCACGCCGCCTTTTAAGAAGAACTTCTGTCCTTTTACCGGATAATAACGCTCAGATACAGTCTTCAGCACATTGCCGTCACGATCCAGATACGGAATTTCCACGCCTCTGGCATCCACCATCGTCGCTGCATACCAGGTATTATGATTGTTTCCTGTTCCGTAAGGAGGGAAGCTTCGTCCGGCTGCGGAGAATTCACCTTTCACCGATTTTTCCATCATGGTAAACTCCATACCGGCTCTCCATCCCATCGCATGTCCGCTTCCGATGGACTGCATCGGCCGGAATTCGCAAAGTCCGGTAAGATCCGGGTTAAATAACCACACGCGGGCCGGTCTCGACATCGTCAGCAAAGTAGCTTTTGCCCGAAATACCAGCAGTTTTCCGGTGTGTACGTTCATACCGATGGCACCGATGCCCCGTTTCTTTCCATTTTCTATCGTTGTAAGAAGGGCGGTAGCTTCCGTCCTGTCATAAATCGTGACACCGAGACGTTTCAGTTCTTCATAAAGCGCCGGTTTGAATGTAGAACCCCAGACACGCAGCGTAAAACGGTTCTTATAATCATAAGCAAACATCAGCTTCGTCTCATCATCCCGGAATTCCGCACCCTTAAACTCATCTTCCGTATCACGGATCTTGCCACCGAAACTTTCCAGATCCAGCATACGGTCATACCCTTCTCTGCACTCAATATAATGTGCGATACCGTTGCTGTAATGATCCTGCTCATCCACATAAGCATTGGCAATTTCTTCCGGTGTCACCTGAGAACACGGATTAGTACAGGCTGACTCCCAGTGATCAAATCCTGTTCCTGCCGCTCCGCTTCTCTTGGTTGCCCCTTTCTCTACCAGTACTACTTTTTTCCCTTTTCTTGCTGCCGCGATCGCCGCAAAACATCCTGCAAGTCCTCCACCTAAAACCAGAATATCGGAATCTACTGTTTCCGTCTGTCCGAACTCATCCGGATAAGGCCAGTTATATTCTGCCATCTTCTATCGTCCTTCCTTTCATCCCTTCTTTGCTGACTCTGTGATACCTGTATCATCATCTTTCGTATCTTCTGATCAACCATTCATCTTTACTGTATTTTGCATTTTGCAAAATGTCATATGTTAAATCAGACTATAACACTTCAACGCGTTAGTGTCAATGAGAAAGGCACACTTTATGGGCATAAAACACAAAAAAGCAACACTTCTTCTACAGATTTATGTTATTTACACCAATTCTACGCTGCATGAATCCGATGATCAGAGCAGATTTCAAAAAATTCCTGCAAAATGTACATCACAGTTCGTGAGAGAATAAAAAAAGTTCTGGCATACATCTGTCTGCATGCAGCCTCTTGCTTGACAGTTATGTGCTATGTTAAAATATTTCACATAATACCCGCGCACAATGCCTCTGGAAAGCCCCAGTGGTTATCGCAACAACAACAATAACAATAACAATAACAATAACAGGAGATTTTATTGATGGGATTAAATAAATCAACTTTATCAGAACAGATTTATCAGATTTTGAGAAATGATATTTTGACACAAAAGATACCATGTGGAGAAAAGCTCACCTTGAAGCTTCTCCAGGAACGCTTTCAGGTAAGTTCTACCCCGATCCGGGAAGCTCTGACCCGGCTGACCCAGGATCAGCTGGTTTCTTATTATTCTAATGTAGGCATCCGGGTGATCAGCTTTACTGCCGATGATCTCCGGGAAATCTATACTTTTATGGGGGATCTTGACGGGCTGGCGATCCGTTATGCTTCTGCCTCTCCGGATCAGGAAAAATTACAGGCAGAGGTCACAGAGATTCTGGAAAAGGAATGTGCAGCTGCCAAAGCCGCTGATGTGCAAACCTGGAACCGGTATTCCGACGAATTCCATCTCGTTTTTTACCGTTACTGCAACAACTCCAGACTTGCAGAGTCCGCCGAACGGCTCCGAAGCGGGATTTCTATTTTTTCCAACCAGTACTGCCGGGAAACCGTGATCCAGACTCGGATCGATGAGGAACATCTGGCTATTTTTCAGGCTTACAAAGATGGCGATATTGAAAAAGCCGTCCAGATGATGAAAACACATCTGAACGACTCCCTGAATTATGCCCTCCGGTTTTTACCGAAAACTTTTTAATATCCTATTTTTTCTTTTTTCAAACCCATACACCCATTTCCCCCGCAAAAACAGATACAGGAAAATGCCGGAACTGATGCTCCAGGTCAGCGGGTATGCCCAGAATACCACACGGATATCCGGAATAAAATGAACACCGACGGTAATATAACTTACCCGGAACAGACACCAGACGCAAAGCATGACGATCATCGGAATCGATGCATTGCCGGATCCCCGAAGTACCGCTGCGATACAATGAGAAAACGCCAGGAGAAAATAGAACAGCGCGATGGTTCTCGCCTGCATCACTCCAAAATGTACCACCTCTGGATCGCCATTAAACGCTCCGATCAGTGCCGGTGCCGCAACATAGATCACAGCACTACATTCATACAGGAAGAAATGATCAGATAGATCAGTGGATGCCGGCTGTCACCGACAGACTGCAGGATTCCCACAAAAATATTATACATAACAGATCCCAGCGATCCCGCAAAATAGATACGGAAATACGTAACCGACTGCGGAAGCACATCCGATGGTGTTCCCATCAAAACCAGAATCTTCGGTGCCAGAAGAATACCGACAACCGTCAGTACAAGCCCGGCCACGTTTCCAAAGGCCACTGTTGTATGTATCGACTTTTGCAGACTGTCTTTCTTTTTTGCTCCATAATACCTGGCTATAACAACCCCGGCACCCATGGCGATTCCGTTGATAAAACCGACCAGAAGAAAGATCAGATTGCCCGACGAACTGACCGCCGCCAGTGCATTACTTCCAAGGAAATTCCCTACAATCAGGGAATCGGCCGTATTATATAACTGCTGAAACAAATTTCCCAAAAATAATGGGATGGCAAATAAAATGATCCTCCTGGCGATACTCCCCTCCGTCATTCTGGTCTTGCTTTCTGTGCTCATTCGAAACCCTCTATCTTTATCTATTCTTTTTCCTTCTGTTGAAGATAAAACATTGCCTTCTGCGTTTTGAGCATACGATAGTAATAGCTTCTTTATCTTTAACTTGCAATAACACTGCATAATGCGACCATGATAATAAACTCACAGATTTTCCAGACGCTGTCTGGAAAATTTCTGGATAATTGCTTTTTTGAAACTGCCCCCAAAGCTCTTCCATATGTAAATCATTAGATACCAAATGTAATGTAGTTTCTATATCATCCTTACTAAAATAGACTTTCTCTTTTCACATGTAGCAGAGAATGCTGTACATAAAACCTGCTTCTCTATCTGTTCTCCATAGGAATTCATAATCACTAAGTTCAGTCAAATTGTACATTGTTAATGTGCTCAGTAATTGGTACTATTCTCGTAACCATCTACAGATATCAACCACTTGCACTCCTTTATAATCATAAGTTTCATGATGTGTTCTTGCAATTATCATCTTAGGATATGCATCTCTTATTGCAAGCAAAGGCGAATATTCTCTTTCAAATGTTTTTTCATCTGAAATATTGTCGCTTACCTGAATATATATTTGAGCCTCACGTTTCTTAGCTACAAAATCCACTTCTTTTTTATAGAGTTTTCCCACATATACCTCATATCCTCTTCTACGCAACTCCAGATAAACAATATTTTCGTAAACTCTTCCAAAGTCCATGTTTCGTGTACCATTGACTGCATAACGAAATGATGTATCACAAAGATAATATTTACTATTATTTGCCAGATATTTTTTCCCTTTTAAATCATACCGTTTTGCCTCATAGAACAGAAAGGCATGTTCCAAATAACCAATGTATTTTGACACCGTCTTTCTGGTTATCTCACTCTGGTCATTTTTTAAAGTTTTGCTGATATTATTAGGCGAAAGTAAATTACCGATGTTATCCATCATGAATTCAGATATGTTAGTGAACTCTGATTTATTTCTTATCTTATACTTTTCAACCAAATCTCTGATAAGAATGGTTGAATATACATCCCTAACATAATCATACTGTCTGTCCTCAGTCTTATACACATAAGCGCCAGGCATACCACCAGTTCGGACATACTGATCAAAAGCTTCATCATATCTATCTGTAATTCCATAATAAGTTAGATATTCCACGAAAGAAAATGGATATACTTTTATTTCCATCGTTCTTCCGGTAAAAAGTGTTGCTAAATCTGAACTTAACAAAAATGCGTTTGAACCGGTAATATAAATATCATAAATTCCTTTTGTATAAATACTATTAATTGCAAGTTCAAACTGCGGGCATAGCTGAACCTCATCAATCAGTAAAACATTCGTCATTCCCTCTTTGTACTGATCCAGGATGTACTTATGCAATGCATGATACTCCAACAAATGATCAAACTCTAATTCCTGAAGGTTTATCATAACAATATTTACCGCTTCCTCTAATGACTGCAGATAAGAGACAAACTCTTGCAGCAATACTGATTTACCGCTTCGTCTGATGCCCGTAATTACTTTTATATCCGGTGTCCCATACAATTCAATCAGTTCGTTTAAATACTCTTTTCTTACGATAAGCTGCATGCTACTATCTCCTATTCCCACTTTTAGAATTATTTTTATTTTTCGGTAATATATTTTATAGACTGATATTATCACACTCTGTGCCTTCTGTCATTATTCTATTCCCACTTTTTTAAAATTATTCATTTTTTGGTATTAATTTTGATCTTCTAGACATTTCCCACACTTTTTAATGGAAAAAGGGGCTGTAAAAAACTCCCCTTTTCATCTATACAGTCTGTTACTTAAATTTCGATTGAGATTTCACCTGTTCTAAGTGATTTAATAGCTGTTATATTTTCTGGTAAAATTGTCATGATTTCCGCATGCCAGCATCTTCATCTGTACCTGCATTGCAAAACTCAGATTCAATATATCATGATTCGCACCTTCGGTGCTTGACGCTGCTTTCGCAGCTATCATGATC
>OLRX01000589.1_pt1 | contig 31881 bp, 28 predicted proteins | sample 1672991 | NCBI WGS metagenome assembly OLRX01 (sample SAMEA3136744, study PRJEB25190) | human gut metagenome | biome: human gut; feature: human-associated habitat; material: faeces | place: Austria | collected 2013
GGAGGACCCTTTGTGAATGAGGGGCGTCTGGAACGGTTTCTGTCCATTTATCAGAGCAGCAGTCCTTCTTATCTGTTGATGGCATCGATTGAGAACGCGGTTTTTCAGATGGAGCGGGAGAGAGCAAACAGGGGCCGGGAGAACAGCCGGCTGGATGCTTATGACAGGTGTCTGAAAAGGCTTCGGCTGGGATTAAGCTCCATGAAAAATCTTCATCTGGGGGGAGGCGCTTTTGGAGAAAGTCTGAAAGGGCGGCGGGGAATTTATGACTTGGATTTGTCCAAGATCGTGATTTCTTCTAAGGGGACAGGCTGGACCGGACCCCGGCTGGACGACTTGCTGAGAAGAGAGTACGGGCTGGAGATGGAGCTGTGCGGTGCGGATTATGTGCTGGGCATTACCACCTGCTTTGATTCGGAGGAGGGACTTTTAAGGCTGGAGAAGGCTTTGACGGAGCTTGATGATCGGCTGGGATGGGAAATGGAGTCAGGGCGGCAGAAAATGAAAGAAGGGGAGCAGAAGATGGAACAGGGGACTCAGGAGACGAAAGAAAGGAAGAATCTCGTCTCTGTGCCTGGAAATCTGTGGTCGGGAACTTCCCTGCCTAAGGCAAAGATCTGTCTCAGCCTCAGAGAGGGGATGGACGGGGCCTGCAGGAGGATTCTTTTTTCGGAAGCAAAGGGCAGCATTTCCAGTGAATTCGTCTACGTGTACCCGCCGGGAATTCCCATTTTGGCTCCGGGGGAGGAAGTGACGGATTCGATTCTGGGAACGATTCTGGAATATCAGCGGAGGGGGCTGCCAGTCCAGGGACCCCAGGACCATTCTCTTCAATATTTAAAAGTAATAGACAGGACGGAAACAAAATGAGCGGAAAGATTTTTTATGTGATGGGAAAAAGCGCTTCGGGAAAGGATACCATCTATAAGCGGCTTCGGCAGAGTCTGCCCCAGATGGGAACGGTGGTGATGTATACCACCAGGCCCATGCGGGACGGAGAGGAAAATGGAAGGGAGTATCATTTTACGGACCGGGAATTTCTGGAGCGGGTGAAGAAGGAAGGCAGGCTCATTGAGTGCCGAACTTATGAGACGGTCTGCGGTCCCTGGGATTATTTTACGGTGGATGACGGGCAGATTGAGTTGGAGTCCGGCAGTTATCTGATGATGGGGACCCTGGAATCTTACCGGAAGATGCGGGAATACTACGGGGCAGAGGTCCTGGTTCCCATCTATATCCAGGTAGAGGACGGGCTGCGCCTTCAGAGGGCCCTGGACCGGGAGAGAAGCCAGAGCCACCCCAATTACAGTGAGATGTGCAGGCGTTTTCTGGCGGATGAGGAGGATTTCAGCGAGGAGAACCTGGCGGCCTGCGGCATTGACAGACGGTATGAGAATGTGGAGCTGGAGAGGTGTTTGGGGGAGATTATTGAGAAAACTGTACCCCAATTAATACAGTGACATTTTCCTGAAAACGTAGTATACTCTTTTCGAAACAAGCGATGAAATGTATATTTGGATGAAAGGAAGAATAAGGAAATGTATTGTGTCAAGAGCATAAAGGACGATTTATTCTGGGTAGGCGGCAGTGACCGGAGACTGGCCCTTTTTGAGAATGATTATCCCATTCCGCGGGGCGTTTCCTACAATTCTTATATTTTGCTGGATGAAAAGACGGTTTTGTTTGATACCATTGACCGGGCTTTGACGGAGCAGTTCTTTGAGAACATGGAGCATGTGCTGGACGGACGGACACTGGATTATGTGGTGGTCAACCACATGGAGCCGGACCACTGCTCTACGCTGGGAGAGATTGTGAGACGCTATCCAGATGTAAAAGTAGTGTGCAATGCCAAGACTGTTCCGATCATTAAGCAGTTCTACAACTTTGACATCGACTCCAGAACGGTGATCGTAAAGGAGAACGATACGTTCAATACCGGAAAGCACACCTTCACCTTTGTGATGGCTCCCATGGTTCACTGGCCTGAGGTAATGGTGACCTACGACATGACGGACAAGATTCTGTTTTCCGCCGATGCGTTCGGTACTTTTGGAGCCATGAACGGAAACCTCTTTGCCGATGAGGTGAATTTTGAGAGGGACTGGCTGGACGATGCCAGAAGATATTATACCAACATTGTAGGAAAGTACGGCCCCTCTGTCCAGACCCTGCTGAAGAAGGCTGCTGGCCTGGATATTCAGATGATCTGCCCCCTTCATGGACCGGTTTGGAGAGAGAAGATCGGCTGGTACATAGAGAAATACCAGACCTGGAGCAGCTATGCGCCGGAGGAAAAGGCGGTTATGATTGCCTACGGTTCCATCTATGGAAATACAGAGAACGCCGCTGAGATCCTGGCCTGCAAGCTGGCAGATCTGGGCGTTAAGAATATCCAGATGTACGATGTATCCGTAACACATCCGTCTGTCATTATCTCCGAGGCATTCCGGTGCAGCAATCTGGTATTTGCTTCTTCCACTTACAACGGCGGAATTTTCAACAATATGGAGCATCTGTTGATGGATCTGAAGGCACACAACCTGCAGAACCGCACCGTTGCGATCATTGAAAACGGAAGCTGGGGCGTTATGAGCGGAAAGCTGATGGCGGAGATCATCGGCGGCATGAAGAATATGAATATTCTGGAGCAGAAGGTGACTCTGAAGTCTTCTTTGAAGGAGAATCAGATGGCAGAGCTGGAACAGCTGGCGGAGGCTATTGTTGCATCCATGAAATAGGATTGCAGAAAGGACCAGAGATATTCCCTGTGAGGAAAATCTCCGGTCCTTTTTTACAACCGAATGACGGGAATCAAAACGGCGTATAATGATAAGGAATAGTTCTGTTAAGTGAGGAAACGATGATGAAAAAAGCAGGAAAATGGATTCCTTATCTGTTTTTTATCGGTGTGGCTTTGGCAGCGGGAGGTATCTCCTATGCTCTTTCGGCACAGGGGATGAAGTCTTATTCCAAAGAGGTTATAAAGCCGCCGCTTACACCGCCGGACGCTGTATTTCCCGTGGTCTGGTCCGTTCTTTATGTGCTGATGGGAATCGGCGCCGGGCGGATTTACAGGAGTGCCGGATCAGGGCATATGACAGCAGCGGGAAAGACCAGGCGGGCATTTGCCATGTGGTGGGGACAGCTGGGACTTAATTTTCTGTGGAGCCCCATCTTTTTTGGACTGGGGGCCTACGGAGCAGCATTTATTTGCCTGGTTGTGATGGTCCTGGCGGTTCTGGGAATGATCTTAGAGTTTCTGGAAATTGACCGCAGGGCAGGTCTGCTGCAGATCCCTTATCTGGCGTGGCTTAGCTTTGCAGGGTATTTGAACCTGGGCGTGTGGAAATTAAACGGATGAGAATAATCCTGGGGAAGGAAAAGTTGATTTGAAAAGGTGCCGGAAAAGCTTCAGAAGGTTCTGGAAGGAGCGTTTGGGTGGGCATTTGAGCTGGTTTTTCAGAAGGGAACGGCTGTGATCGAAAATATGAAATTGCGCTGGGGTATGGATTTCACTATGAGGGAGAGGAAAGAAGTATAAGGGGAGGTATTTGGAGAGAAAACTTAAAATCATAGGATGAATTAAAAAAACTTATAAATAATAAATAAATAGAAAGTAGTACTGCTGAATGAAAATATGTAGAGAAGCGGTACTGCTTTTTTTATGTGAAAATATTGTCAATTAAACAGAAAATATATTAAAGAAATATGAACAAAAAATACTGATTTAAACGGATGTAAAAATTATAAAAATAAAAAATGCATATAAAACAATTAAAAAAACAATTGAATTTAGACAAAACATTCACAAATATATTCGTAAATAAAAATATATTCGTAAAAAATAACATATTTATATTGACATTATACCATCAATAGTGATATATTTAAATCACTCAAATATATCAATTCTTTAGAAGGAGGGTTTATGAAAAAATTAGTATCTTATCTTTTGACAGCAGGTATGATCGTTTCTTTAGCGGGTTGTTCGGGACAGTCATCTGAGAATACAGAGTCTCAGACAGTAGAGGCAACGGAAGCAACGACCAAGGAAAGCAATTCGAAAGAAACAGAAACAGAGGATGAATCTGATAGTAATGTAGCAGAAACCATTGCCGCATCAGTAGATCTAAGTGAAGCTTTAGCTAACCTTCCTGCAGATTTTGGGACTGGAAAGAAAGTTGGACTGGCTCAAATGCACTATACTAATAACTTCCGTATTGCAGAAACTAATAGTGTACTGGAGGCTTTCGAAGAAGCAGGTTTTGAAGTTGTTTGGAATGAGGCTAAAAACGATACTGCCACTCAGATTTCAAATGTTAATGATCTGCTGGCCCAAGATATTGACTATTTATTACTTCCACCTAAGGAAGAAGAGGGGCTTGTTCCCGCTTTGGAAGCAGCAAAAGCAGCAGGTGTTCCTGTAATTCTTTTGGATCGTTCTGCAAACGGAACTCCTGGAGAAGACTATGTTACTTCTATTCGTTCAGATGCAGAAGCCGAAGGAAAATGGTGCGCTGATTGGGTTATTGAAAATTATCCCGATGGCTGTAATGTAGTGGAAATTTTTGGAGCACCTGGTTCTACAACAGCGATGGATCGTTCTAAGGGATTTATGGACACAATTGAGGGAACTAATGTGGTTCTTTTGGAATCCCAGGTGGGAAATAACATGCGCTCTGAAGCTCAGGTATGTATGGAAAATCTGATCCAAGCGTATGGAGATGAGATTGATGTGGTTGTAACACACTCAGATGAAATGACATTTGGCGCTCTTCAGGCAATTGATGGTATGGGTATGATTCCTGGAGAAGATATTGATGTATTATCTATCGGAGATGGAAGTTCTGCAATGTTGCAAGAGATTATTGATGGAAGAGTTGCAGCATGCTCTGAGTGTTCCCCTTTACTTGGGCCGCAGGCATTGGAAGTAGTGGCAGCACTTGAGCAGGATATGGAGGTTCCTGGATTAATCTGGGCAAATGACAGATTCTTTACAATTGAAAATGCAGCAACAGAGATGGAGAAGGCAGGATGGTAATATATTCCTAAAAAATTTGTTGTTACAAACTAATGTTTCCATCATAGAAACGATCAGCCTTTGAAAACAGAAATAGGTGCGCTTTTGGAAAGAATAGCCGGGAGCGCACTTAATTTTTAAGAGAAAATTTCCTTTTTGTGTAAGGAGAGAATTAAAGAGTTGAAAAAATCTATATTTGTCAATAGAAGAAGGGGTTAATTTTACGGAAGAATGAACATTATGTAGATTACTATTGTTTGAGCAAGAGGAGGTATGAGGGTGGAAAAAAATGTATTGCTGGAAATGAATCATATTTCAAAAACATTTCCTGGGGTTCGGGCATTAAAGGATGTACATTTTAAGATTCATAAAGGTGAAATCATGGCTTTTATGGGAGAAAATGGGGCAGGAAAATCCACACTGATTAAAATTATCACAGGATATTACCGTAGAGATCCAGGTAAAGGAGAAGTTATTTTTGATGGACATCCAATTAATCCTAAAAATACAGATGAGGCTCAAAAATTAGGAATCAGTACGATTTTTCAGGAATTAAATTTAAGTCCTTTTTTAAGTGTAGCGGAGAACATTTATTTGGGAAATGCTCCAATGAAAAATGGAATTATTGATTGGAACAAAATGAATGAAGATGCGAGAAAAGCGTTAGCAGAACTTGGTGTGGAGGTAGATGTTACAGCTCAGTTAAGCCAGCAGAGTACAGCAATTCAACAGATGGTATCGATAGCCAGGGCATTGGCAAGGAATACGAAATTATTAATTATGGATGAGGCTACTTCCTCTTTAGATACGGGAGAGGTAAAGGTATTATTTGAAGTTGTGAAAAATTTGAAAGCAAAAGGAATTTCTACAATTTTTGTGACTCATAAAATGGATGAAATTTATCAACTATGTGATTCCGCCACTATATATAGAGATGGGGAATACGTAGCGTGTCTGCCTTTAAGTGAGCTTCCAAAATTGAAATTAATCTCGTTGATGATCGGTAGGGATGCCAGCGAACTTTTAAATAAACGTAAAAAGTATGATTTAAATAAGATAAAATCGGAAGTAATATGCAGAGTGAAAGAAATTCGAAAAGCAAATCACAGATTGAACGGAATTAACTTGGAAATTCATAAAGGAGAAGTTTTGGGATTGTCGGGTTTACTGGGATCCGGAAGAACTGAAACAGCAAAAGTAATATTTGGAGATGATGTAAATTATGAGGGTGAAGTGTTTCTGGGACAGACGGCAATTCGATTTAAAAGTCCTGCAGATGCGATTAAAAAGGGCCTGGCATTTTGTTCAGAAGACCGAAAAGCGGAGGGAATTTTTCCATATATGTCAGTGCAGGATAATCTGACTATGTCAATTCTTCCTAAGTTGAGTAAATTTGGAATACTTAATAAAAAAATGCAGGAAAAAGTTACGAAGGAATATATTGAACGTATTGCAATCAAAACTCCGGGATGTTCCACAAAAATAAAGGATTTAAGCGGGGGAAACCAACAGAAAGTAATTCTTTCCAGATGGCTGGCAACAAAGCCAGATTTGATTATATTGGATGAACCCACTAGAGGAATTGATGTAGGAGCTAAAGGAGAAATTGAGGAGTTGATTAGCCAAATTTCAGATAGTGGTATCAGTGTTCTTTACATATCATCAGAATTAGATGAATTAGTGCGGGAATGTGATCGAATAGTGATTTTGCAGGATGGAAAAAATGTAGGTGAACTTATAAATGAAGAGATTAGTTCGGACGCAATTTTGAATGTAATTGCGGCTGGAAGAGTGGATATGTAATTAAGCGGGAGGGGTGAGGCAGACAATATGCAGAATACAGTTAGTATATCAAAGAAAGAGCAGCAAATTAGCTTTCGAGAGATTTTGATTAGTTATGGAGCAATTATTGCATTAATTGGACTAATTATATTAAATTCAATTATTACTAAAAATTTTCTTTCATTAAATACTTTATGGCTTGTGATCAAGCAAGCGACACCGATTTTATTTATGACTGTTGGCATGACATTTGTAATTAGTTCGGGCGGAATTGATATTTCTACAGGATCAATGATGGCGTTTTGTGGAATTATTGTTTCACTTGGAATTACAAATGGAGGAAATTTTGTAGTATGGTGCATTATTGCTCTTTTTGTATGTGCTTTAGTAGGTGTATTTAATGGTTTTTTGATTTCGAGTATTGGTGTACAGCCGGTTATTTTAACGCTGGTTATGCAGATTGTAATGAGAGGTATTACAGTTTTATTAGCAAAATCTTCAGTATTTGTTTTGGGTAGTTATCCAGAAATAAAGTTTCTGGGGCTCTATCGTTTCCCAGGACGGGTTCCGATACAGATTGTTTTTTTTGGATTAATCATTTTAATTAGTATTTTTGTACTCCGAAAAACGATTCTTGGAAAGTATGTGGAGGCAGTGGGGAGTAATCCAAGAGCAGCTAGGCTTGCAGGTGTCCATACTGTAGCAGTGATTATTGCCGTATATGTAATTTCGGCAGTTTTGGCAGGTGGATGTGGAATTCTTGAAATGTGTAGAAATGCAGCTTTGGATCCAAATGAACTTGGAAAACTCTATGAAATGGATGCTATTGCGGGAGTTGCGGTAGGTGGAACCTCTATGAAGGGGGGAAAAGCAAATATTGTAGGATCCATTGCTGGATGCCTGATTATGGTTTTGATTGGAACAACGGTGAATATGAATGGTATTCCCTTTGCTGCTTCTAATATTATTAAGGCGGCTATTATCATTTTTGCACTTGCAATTCAGCGAGAAAGAGGCGTTTAAAGGAGGGAAATTATAAATGAAAGCTGTTGTTGGAAGAAATCGAAAGTCAGCAGGACAATTAATTGGTGAAAATTTATCAATTATTGCCGTTCTGCTTCTGATGGTATTGGGAACTGCTGCATATGGAACTACTTTTTTAAATTATAAGAGAAATCTTATTAATGTTCTTCACACAACATCTATGATGGGAATTATGGGGCTTGGTGTAAATTTATGCTTTTTAATTGGAGCAAGAGATCTGTCAGTAGGAGCTTTGGGCGCACTTGTTAGTATGGTTACAGCTTATCTTTCTCCATTTGGATTCCCTGTGGCTGTGGCGGGTGGATTGTTTGTTGGCGCTTTATTCGGGGTATTTAATGGAGTAATAGTCAGTATGTTCAAAGTACAGCCATTTATTGCGACTCTCGGAACACAACTGGCGGCCAGAGGTTTTGCTCTTTTAATTAACAAAGAGTTGTCTATTTCCTTGGGAGAGGATGCACCTCAGTTGAAATATGTAGGAAATGGAAATTTATTCGATCTGATTCCATTCCCAACATTTGTTTTTATTCTGTTGATTATAATTTTAAGTATAGTATTGAAATATCGGAATTTTGGTCGGGGAGTATATGCGGTAGGAGGAGATGAGGGGTCAGCGGAGATGATGGGAATTCATGTCAACCGCACAAAAATACTGGTATTCATGCTCAGTGGACTTACAGCAGCTGTCAGCGGTATCATCCTTTGTGGGCGTTTAAGTGCAGGACAACCTACGGCATGTGAAGGGTGGGAAATGACAATAATGGCTGCGGTAGTACTGGGAGGAACCTCTGTACGAGGCGGAGTTGGGAGAATTCATGGAATCTTTTTTGGGTGTTTGTTCGTTTCGTTTATAACGAATCTAATTAATCTGAACGGACATATCAGTGCATATTGGAAAGATATTATAACAGGTGTTGTGCTTCTAATTGCTGTTTTAGCTCAGGTTTACTCGGATAGACAGAAAGAAAAAATCAAACATGCTAAATAGATTGGTAAGAAATGAAAGCAGAGGGAGGTTATGATGAAAGAATATACAATTACAATTGATGGCGGTACTACAAACACCAGGTGCATTTTGTGGGATAGTTCCCAAAAAAAGATGGATGAGGAAAGTCGGGCTGTTGGCGTACGCAATACATCTATTGATGGTAATAACCACAAGTTGAAAAATGCGGTAAAGGAATGTTTGGATCAATTACTTGAAAAGAATGGAATTACATATGAACAAGTGGGTAGAATTATTGGGAGCGGGATGATTACCTCTGATGTAGGAATTACAGTTGTTCCGTGGATTGCAGCGCCAGCAGGTATCAGGGAGTTGGCGGAACATACGGTAGATGTCGATCTTCCGGAAATTTGTCCAATACCAATTAGCTTTATTCCTGGAATTAAGAACAGCTGTAAGAATGATAACTTAGATATGGCGGAAGCAATGGATATTATGAGAGGAGAGGAGGTAGAGAGTGCGGCAATCATAGGAAGTTGTCATATTGGAAAGCCAATGCTTTTGGTGCTTCCTGGGTCTCATAATAAATTTGTATCAGTGGATGATAGAGGAAAGATTACTGGTTGTTTAACTTCTATTTCAGGAGAGTTGCTTTCTTCTATAACAAATCATACGATTATCGCAAAATCAGTACATTCAGAATTTGTGTCAGAGAAAACGTATGATAAGGAATGGGTGTTGCGAGGATATGATACGGCCAAGAGAGTGGGATTAGGAAGGGCTTGTTTTACTGCCAGGATTTTGATGCTGTTTTATAATGATGACTCTGAAAAACTTGCTAATTTTATTTTGGGGGCTGCTTTAGCTGAAGATATTAAGGCAATTCATAATACAACAGCTATCCATGTGGATTCCAAAACTCAAGTAGTGGTAGGGGGAAAGCAGCCGCTAAGAACAGCAGTTGCAGATTTGCTTAAATACGATGGATACTTTGAAGATATAGAAGAATTTGAAACAGATGGAAATATTCCACTGTCGGCAATAGGAGCATATATAGTAGCAAGAGAAAAAGGAATCCTATAGGGGGAAAATGTTGTGGGAAAAAAGGTAGTAATTACAGATTATCAGTATAAGGATATTGATACGGAACGCAGGATTATTGAAGAGGCAGGATTTGATTTGGAGGATTATCAGATAAAGAATGACGAGCAGCTAATTTCAATATGTCAGGACGCAGATGCGATAGTAACACAGTATTCAGATATCTCGAAAAAATTGATTGAACATTTGGAACACTGTGAAATGATTATTAAGTATGGAATTGGTGTAAATAATATTGATGTGGAGGCGGCGAATAAAAAGGGAATATACGTATGCAATGTACCAGATTATGGAGTAGAAGAAGTATCCGATCATGCGGTCACCATGATTTTGAGTCTTGGAAAAAAACTTCCCATTCTGACCAAAGCTTTAAAAAATGGAGAATGGGGGTATGACAGCATAGTTCCATTAAAACGAATCAGTGAGTCTACTATAGGTCTAGTTGGGTTTGGAAGGATTCCTCAGTTAGTAGCGAAAAAAATGAAGGGATTTGGGTGCAAAATTTTAGCGTATGATCCGTATACAGAACTACAAGCTATGGAAGAAGCAGGGGTTATTAGAGCGGATTTAGAGACAATCTTAAAAGAAAGTGATTATATATCGGTTCATGTTCCTTTGACAAAAGAGACAAAAGGTATGATTAATCAAAAGAGTTTTCAGATGATGAAGCCTACAGCAGTGATTGTTAATACGGCCAGAGGAGGAGTTGTGGATGAGTCTGCATTGATTTCTGCCTTAAAATCTGGCCGTATTGCAGGAGCAGGAGTGGATGTTTATGAAACTGAACCTATTGACAGCAATAATCCGTTGCTTTATATGGATAATGTAATCGCGACTCCTCACTGTGCATGGTATTCTGAAACGGCTATCAATACTTTACAGCAAAAGGTGGCGGAAGAGGTTGTGAATGTACTGAAAGGGAACCATCCTGTACATTGCGTTAATTGTAAATATTAGTCTGATTTTTTCTGGCTGATATACTGTGGAAATACATCACTGATCCAGCGAAAATCTTCAAAAGTATGAATCATATGTTCATCTGAGATTTTCATTGCTAAATCTGGATTATGGTCTGTTAAAGCACGAAGATACTCTTTATGCTCAGAAATTTTTAGAATAAATTCCGTTCTCGTCATACTAAGATAACGAATTCGATCAAAATGTACGGAAAGACTTAAAATAAGATTGTTTAAAAACTCTTTATTGCAGATTCGGTAAATAGCAGAATGAAATTTAATATCATATTCAAGAAGTTTATGTGGCTTTTGGGCTTCATAATAGTATTTCTGAATAGCAATTAGTTCGTGAAGATAGTCAATATCGTCTGGTGTAATTAAATCACAGGTAATTTTTGATAAATCACGTTCAATGACAGTTCGAAGATATAAAAACTGGGACACAATATCCATATCAATATAGGACACAAAAGTTCCGTTTCTTGGGATAATATCAACTAATTTTTTTTCAGAAAGCTCCAGAAGGGCTTCTCGGATAGGAGTACGGCTGATTCCCAGTAATTTGCTGATTTCTGCCTCGATTAATTTTTCGCCGGGTTTTAAATTAAGTCGAACAATATTCTGTGAAAGGGTTTGATAAACATATTGTTTAAGTGATTGACCATTTTCTTTTTCGAGGATTTGGATCATTATGGAACTCCTTCTGAATTGTATATTAAAGCAGATGTAATATATTACGTATATTATATCATAAAATTTAAAAAAAGCCAGTGGATACGGACAAAATTAAAAATAAAAGGAGAGTAAAAGATATGAAAGTAGTAATTGGATGTGATTTTTCTGCAATTGAATTTAAAAACCAGATTATCAGTTATTTGCAGCAGCAGAATTATGAAGTTCTGGATGTGGGACAGAAAGAAGGGGAGGAACAGTTGATTTATCCGGAGGCTGCGAAACGAGTGGCACGCAAGATCCAGAATCAAGAGGCAGAAAAGGGAATTATTTTATGTGGAACTGGAGGAGGAGTCAGTATAGCTGTTAATAAATTTAAAGGTGTATATTGCGTAGCAAGCGAAAGCATTTTCACTGCTTTTAAGATGTCACAGATTAATGGAGCTAACGTATTAGCAATGGGAAAAAATGTAGTGGGAGAACAGAATGCTTATGAGATTGTTAGGAACTTCCTGGCAACGCCTTTCTGCTGTGATTTCACGCCGGAAAGAACAGAGTTTATTACTGGACTGAGGGCGAGAATGGTAGAAATAGAAGAGGAAAATATGAAATAAGTGGCGGGGTGATAAGATGACAGATTTATTTGATTTGACAGGTAAAAAGGGAATTGTAACAGGTGCAGCTCAAGGACTTGCTTATAGTATGGCTGAGGGATTAATGGAGCAAGGGGCGGAAATTACCATTATTGATTTATCTGATCGGACAAATGAGGTAGTACAGGGGTTTCGGAATCGGGGATATGCCTGCCATGGCCTACAAGCGGACTTGTCAAAATTGGATTCCATTGAAGATTTTTTCGATAAAGCCGTAGCCTGTATGGAAGGCTTGGATATTATCGTTAATGCAGCTGGAGTACAGAGACGTTATAAAAGTGAGGAATTTCCGGATGAAGATTGGAAAATGGTTTTGGATGTGAATTTAAATTCCGTATGGAAATTGTGTCAGATGTCGGGGAGATATTTTTTGCAGCACGGGGGAGGAAAAATTATTAATATTGCCTCTATGCTAAGTTTTTTAGGAGGCTATACGGTTGCGGCATATGCGGCCAGTAAAGGAGGAGTAGCGCAGATTACAAAAGCATTATCAAATGAGTGGGCAAACAAAAATATTAATATTAATGCTTTAGCGCCTGGATATATGGCGACTGCATTAAATACAGGAATTCTAAATGATCCAGTTAGAAATAAAGAAATATTGGATCGGATACCTGCAAAACGTTGGGGTAAACCAGAAGATATGAAAGGAGCGGCCATTTTTTTGGCTTCAAGGGCATCGGATTACTTGAATGGAGCAATTATCCCAGTTGACGGAGGATTTTTGAGTAGATAAAAGGAGGAAATGATGAGCGCTGTAAGCGAAATTTTAAAAGATATTAAAATTCCCAAGATGATTCGCTTTGAACAGCAGTTTTCCAGGGAGAAATTAGATGATATAGAAAAAGAAATTCGGATCCAGATGAGTAAACCATTTGTTCGGGACAGAATTAAGCCTGGAATGCAGATTGCAGTAGGATTGGGGAGTAGAGGGATTAGCCACTACCAACTGATTGCAAAAACAATAGTAGACGAGATTCGTGCCATGGGTGCAAGGCCTTTTATTGTAGCTTCTATGGGAAGTCATGGAGGAGCGACAGTGGAAGGACAGAGGGAAATTTTAAGTGGATATGGCATAACAGAGGAATCCATGGGGTGTCCTTTAAAAATAGGTATTAAAACCACAGTGATAGGGAACACGGAGAATGGATTGCCGGTGCAAATTGATTCTTATGCAGCAGAGGCGGATGGGATAATTATAGTAAATCGTATTAAGGCTCATACTGCTTTTACAGGACCTTATGAATCGGGTTTGATGAAAATGCTGGCTATCGGGCTGGCTAAGCAGGCGGGGGCGGATTATTGCCATTCCAGAGGATTTGGAAAAATGGCAGAAATGGTCCCTCTCTTTGGAAGGGCAATTATTCGCTTTTCCAAATTGATTTTGGGCGTAGCTATTATTGAAAATGCGTATGATGAAACAATGGTGATAAAGTCCATACCTGCAGAAAAAATAGCGGAGGAAGAACCAGAATTATTAAAGTTAGCTAAGAAAAATATGGCTCATATTCTGATTCCAAAAGCAGATATTCTGGTTGTTTGTGAAATTGGAAAGAATATATCTGGAGATGGTATGGACCCAAATGTAAGTGGAACTTTTGCTACGCCCTATGCAAGTGGAGGAATTGATGTTCAGAGAGTAGCTGTATTGAATATTACAGAAGAATCCCATGGGAATACCATTGGATGGGGAATGGCGGATATGTCTACAAAGAAAGCTTTGAATCGCTTTGATAAAGAAGTCACGTATCCGAATACACTAACCTGTCGCGTTACACAGGTTAGCAAAATTCCCATGATTTTTGAAAATGATGAAGAGTGTATCAAAGCAGCTATCAAAACCTGCGCAGATGTGGATCTTAACCATATGAAGATTGTATTAATTAAAAATACTCTGTATATGAAAGAAATTCTGATTTCAGAATCTCTGATAGAAGAAGCCAGAGGTATAGAACAGGGAAAAATAAAGGGACTATGTGAACCTTTGCTTTTTGACAAAGAAGGGAATCTTTCAAACCAGTATTTCTGTGAGAAATAGACTTAGGAGGGAATTACATGATTAACTCGGCTTCGGTTGTAAATATTCCGTTCTTGCAAATGAAGAATGGATTGGATGAATTGGTGGCTGGAGGGACAAAATATTTTCATATTGATATTATGGATGGTCATTATGTGCCAAATTTATGTATGCCCATCAAATACGTGAAAGAAGTCAGCGAAGCTTACCCAGAGATAATAATGGATGTTCATCTGATGGTTAGTAATCCTATGGATTATATCAATCAGTTAAAAGAAGCAGGAGCGGATTATGTTTGCTTTCATACAGATAGTACTAATTTTGTACGTCGAACAATTAATGAAATACATAAACAAGGTATGAAAGCAGGGATAGTAGTTAATCCTTCTCAGAGAGTCGATCATATTATTCCATACATTCAGGATTTGGATATGGTAATGTTGATGGCAGTAGAGCCTGGATTTGCGGGACAGCCTATGCTGACGGGAAGTATGGAACGTTTAAATGAAATAGCAACATTGCGTCGTCAATACAATGCTGGATATTTAATTTCAGTTGATGGGGGGATTGATAGAGAAAAGGCAAAGCAGTGTCGAGATATGGGCGTTGATTTAATTGTAGGAACTATTCACAATATTTTTAACCAACCAGATGGGATTAAGTCAGCGTGTATGCGCTTTCAACACGAATTTGGAGAAGGATAAAGGAGAGTGAATTTGTGAAGATTACCGCAATACAGACATATTTAGTTCGACCGCGTTGGTGTTTCCTGGAAATTGAAACGGATGAAGGTTACAGCGGATGGGGAGAACCTGTTTTAGAGGGACACTGCGGTGCTGTTAAAGCTTGCGTAGAGGAGATGAGGGATTATCTAATTGGGCGAGATCCACAGAAAATAGAAGATATATGGAATGTTTTGTATCGCGCAGGTTTCTATCGTGGCGGAGGCGTGATGATGAGCGCTATTGCTGGTATAGATCAAGCTTTGTGGGATATTAAAGGAAAATATTTCGGGGTTCCAGTTTATCAGCTGATGGGGGGATCCTGCAGAAATCGAATGCGTGTATATTCCTGGATTGGAGGAGACCGTCCAAAAGATGTGGGAATTGCAGCTAAAGAGAAAATGGATCAGGGTTTTACGGCAGTAAAAATGAACGCTACAGAAGAACTGCAAATGATTGATACCTATGATAAAATTGATCAGGTTCTGGAACGGGTGGCAGCAATTCGTGAAAGTTGTGGTAAATCATTTGGTATAGCTATAGATTTTCATGGACGGGTTCATAAGCCTATGGCTAAAATATTGGCTAAAAAGTTAGAAGAGTTTGAACCTATGTTTCTGGAAGAACCGGTATTATGTGAAAATATGGAGGTTTTTCGTGAGATTGCTTTTTCGTGTAATATACCAATTGCAACGGGAGAGCGACTTTATAGCCGTTGGGATTTTAAACGCTTGCTTACAGCAGGGGGAATTGATATTATTCAACCAGATCTTTCCCATGCTGGTGGTTTAACAGAGGTAAAAAAGATTGCTGCAATGGCAGAAGCATATGATGTGGCACTAGCACCACATTGTCCATTAGGACCAATTGCATTGGCGTCTTGCTTAAATATAGATGCGACATGCTATAACGCGGTGATTCAAGAGCAAAGCATGGGAATTCATTATAATGTGGGAAAGAGCGTATTGGACTATGTGGATAATTGCGAGGACTTTCGATTCGTTGATGGATATGTTTCGCTTCCTCAGCTTCCTGGACTTGGAGTTTCTGTTCGTAAAGGATTAGTTATAGAAGAGAATTTCAACCCCCATCGGTGGAAAAATCCAGTTTGGAGGCATAAGGACGGATCGGTAGCTGAATGGTAGAGGAGGAGTTTGTATAATGGAGAAGAGATATTCATTTCCTTTGTGTATTCAGTTGACATCGCCATTAAATTATTCGGATCAGAATTTTTTTAGAATACTGGACTTGTTAAAACAACTAGGAATTTATGGGATAGAACTTAATATTACAGATTTTTCGAAAGAAAAAATGGAGCAATTATTTGGGATTCTAAAAAGGTTTGATCTCCGATTGACAATGATTGCTTCTGGGGCTTACGCAAAGAAGTATGATATCAACTTAAGTAGTATAAATGAGACGATTCGGGAAAAAGCGGTAGATACCCTAGCATATATGCTGAATCAGGCGTCAAGAATGAATGCAGGAGTAATCTGTGGTTATATTAAAGGTGGGGCAAATGGATGCCGGGAATTGGCTGAGATTCAGATGAAAAAATCCCTTGGTGATTTAGAACAAACGGGTGTGTTGTCTAAATCCGTTCTCTATTTGGAAGCAACAAATCATTATGAATCCTTACTGGTTAATCGAGTAGAAGAAGGGGCTGCGTTTATAAGAGGTGTAAAAAGTCCACTTTATGTATTACCAGACACTTATCATATGAATATAGAGGAAAGAAGCATGGAAGCGGTCTTAGTAAAATATGCAGATTTCTATAAAAATATTCATATTTCGGATAATAATCGGTATTTTCCAGGAATAGGATCAATTTCATTTTATTCGATTTTAAGGCTTCTGAAAGCAATGGATTATAAAGGGACAATTACGATTGAAGGCAGAGTGTTAAAAACACTTGAGGAAGATATTCGTTTCTCTTGTAAATATTTAGAGAATTTGAATCGACAGATAGAGTGGTGCGGTTTTTGAGTTTCGAATAGTTATTTTGGAAAGGATGGGAAAAATGAAACCATCACTATATGATATAAAACAAGAAAAAATAATTGCAATTATTAGAGGAGTTCCCTCTAATCTGATTGTTGAAACAGCGAAGGCCCTCATTTCGGGGGGAATCCATATGATGGAAATTACCTTTGACCAGGAAAGTCAGGAGGGGATTAAAAATACGTTGGATTCTATAAAAATATTAAATGAGCAGATGCATAATGAGATTGCATTGGGAGTTGGAACAGTATTAACTTCTGAACAAGTAGAATTAGCATTTGAGCGAGGAGCTGGATATGTGATTTCGCCTAATGTGGATAAAGATATAATCCAGAAAACAAAGGAATTAGGAATGATTTCAATTCCAGGAGCATTAACTGCTACAGAAGTTGTACAAGCATATGGCTTTGGTGCAGATATTGTAAAGCTGTTTCCTGCTGGGATATGGGGAGCAGGATATATAAAAGCGTTATGCGCACCTTTAAGTCATATTCCGGTAGCTGCAGTAGGGGGAGTTGATAAAAATAATATTCAATCATTCTTCCGGGCAGGGGCTTGTTGTGTGGGAATTGGCGGAAACTTAGTGAATAAAACACGAGTTCTAAATAGGGAATTTGAATCAATTACAAAAGAGGCTAAAGCGTTAAAAGATCAGGTTGATTGATAAGTGTAATATAGAAAATACGATTAAAGTATTGGAAAATCATCGGAAAACTGCTGATAGCTGATCCTACATATTTTAAAGAATTTATAGTACAACTATTTTAAGTATAAATTCCTCCCTTTTACAGATACTACATTTACGGGTAACAAAGAAGATAAATGTTAGAATGTAAAATGGAGGAATTTAGTTTATGAAGGCTACGGGTATTGTAAGGAGAATTGACGATCTTGGCCGTGTGGTGATTCCAAAAGAAATCAGGCGTACACTCCGTCTTCGGGAGGGAACACCTCTGGAAATCTTTACGGACCGCGAAGGTGAGATTATCCTTAAGAAATATTCTCCCATGATGGAGCTGACGGCGTTCGCAGGACAATATGCGGAAGCTATGGCTCAGTCTACAGGACTTCTGGTGTGCATTACAGACCGGGATCAGGTAATTGCGGTATCCGGCGGAGCCAGAAAAGAACTGCTTCAGAAGAATATCAGCCGTCAGCTGGAGAATGCGATCAACGGTAGAAATACCAGCATGGCAGGAAAAGATGATAAAGGTTATATTCCTCTGGTAGAGGAGGATATAGACGGAGTAACGGCTCAGGTAGTAGCGCCTATTATCTGCGAGGGTGATGCCATTGGAGCAGTTGTGGTTATGAGCCGGGAGCCGAGAGCAAGGTTTGGAGATCTGGAGATGAAGCTGGCGGCCACGGCGGCTGGATTTTTGGGGAGACAGATGGAAGGGTAAAAAGAGAAAAATTTAAATGAAGGGTCCGGAATAGTAAAGTCTACTCTGGGCCCTTTTATTGATTCTATTTTTTTGCGCGCAGTCTTTCGATTTCTTTTCTTAAAGCGGCAACATGGCCGGCATACTCATCCTCTTTTAAAAGTTGTTTAGGAACATCATCGCAAAAAGGAACACCCCATTGGAGACCATCCTTGTATTTTGGAACAATATGGATGTGCACATGAGGAACAAGATCACCAAAGGTAGCATAATTGATTTTATCTGGATGGTACAGATTAAAAATGCTTTCTGCGACTAGCGCTACCTCAGAAAAATATTCCCGGTTTTCTTCGGGAGTCATCTGAAAATATTCTGTTTTATGATCCTTGAAGGTGACAACGCAGCGTCCGGGATGTTTTTGATCCCTGTTTAGATATACAGTAGAGCAAGGAAGCTTACAGATTTCAATCATAAGGCTGTTCAATTTTTCGCCATTCTCACAATAAAAGCAGTTATTCATAAAATTCTCCTTTCAATATAAAATACAACATGTAGATATGATTAAAATATACATTAAAAAATATATAATAAATATTACCATAAATACTTTAAAAATTCAATATTAATATGTTGACATTATACGAATATCAATATATAATTTTAGATAATAAACAACATGTTGTATTGAAAATGGAAAATGTAAAAAGGAGGAAACATATGTTTGAGATGGTTAATAACAGAAGAGTAATTTTTGGAGAAAGAAAAATCGAAGAGATTCCAGGCATCCTTCAGTGGTATGGAAAAAAGAAGGTATTTTTTGCGGTATACAGCAAAGAAAGTGATGGCTATAAGAGGATTGCCGATCTTTTTGAAAAGTCGGGAATTGAACATGTCTGCTATGATGCATTTCAAGGAGAACCAGATCTTCATGTAATCAATCATGGCCGGGACTTATTCCTGAAAGAATGCTGTGATTGTACGCTGGCTTTAGGTGGAGGAACTGTAATTGATGCGGCAAAAACCATAGGCATGCTGGCGGTAAATGGAGGAAATGTAGAGGAGTACCAGATGGAAGGGCGCCAAGTGAAGACGGTGCCTCCGCTGTTTATAGCTGTTCCGACTACTTCAGGAACTGGAGCTGAAGCTACTAAGACCAGTGTGGTTTACAACAATTATAATGGTTTGAAAAAGAGTCTTTATCATACTACGATGATTGCGGATGTTGTGATTTTGGATCCAGAGCTTACGACAGGATTGCCTAAGGCAATTACTTCTGCTACTGGGATGGATGCCCTGAGCCATGCGATAGAATCTTATGTTTCATTGAATGCAAGTCCGCTTACAGAGATTTATGGTTTAAAATCTATGGAACTTGTGATAAAAAATCTTTCTATTGCATGCAGAGAGCCCGAAAATCTGGAAGCTAGAGGAAATATGATGATTGCCAGCTATCTGGGCGGATGCGCGATTACGGCAGGTATTGGAATTGCTCATATTATGGCCCAGCCTTTGGGAGCAAAATATAAGATTCCTCATGGAGATGCCTGCTCTATTTTCCTGCCGGTAGCTATGAAACTAAATTTGGATTATGCAGAGAAAAAATATGCGGATATCGCTAAAGCTTTAGGGGTATATCGGCATGGAGCTACGGATCGGGACAATGCGCTTGCTGCGATTGAACGGGTGAAGCAGCTGAGAGTTGAGATTGGTGCTCCGGTTTCTCTGAAACCTTATATTAAGGAAGAACCGAATATGGCGGAGATTATTGATGTGATAAAGAGAACGACCGGACATATTACCTGCAATCCCAGACCTCTGAATGAAAAGTTGATGGAAGAAGCATTTTGGGGTGCTATGGAACAGTAAGAAGTCCTTTTCTGACGGGTGTTGCGAAAAAATGCCCCCCCTAGAAAGAGATTGAGGAAAACGACTTCTTGTGCTATGATGTAAAAAAACAGGTGGGGGAATAAAGAGAAATATGCAGTCGGAGAAAAGAAAATTCCTTTACAAAGTTGTATATGACGGATTGAAGAAAGATATATTGGAAGGCAAATATAAAAGCGGAGATTTACTTCCATCGGAAAATCAGATTGCAGATGAATATACGGTGGATCGTACAACAGTTCGCAAGGCGTTACAGCTTTTGGTAGAGGAAAAACTGGTGGAAAAACGTCCGGGAAAAGGATCTGTGGTAACAGGACAGGGGTATGAAATGGAGTGCAAACCTTCAGGGAAAGGAATGGCAATCGGTTTTTTACTGCCCAGGGGAAACAGCATCACCAAGGCTTTTTATGCACTTTTATTTTATGAGGCGGAAAAAGAATGTCAGAAACACGGATGTACACTGGTGTATTCCACTTTGGATGACGAGGACAATTTAGATAAAATCGTATCTTCTCACAAGCTGAGCGGAGCTATTTTTGTCAGCAATGTGGCGGAAAGACATTTGGACCGGGCTATTCAGATTTCTCTTCCCAGTGTTTTGGCAAATGGAATGAATGAAAAGATGCCTTCCATTGTGTCGGATAATTTTAATGGTGCTTATCAGGTTACACGTTATTTATTGGAAATGGGGCATCGTCGGATTGCAGTTATTACTGGAATTACCAGCTATTATGCAAATCAGGAACGATATCGAGGTTTTTCTTATGCCATGATGGAAGCGGGAGTACCCATTCGGGAAGAATATATTATCAGCACTCCTTCCTGGGAAATGGAATCGGGAGTAGAGGCAACAAGAAAACTTCTGGAAAGCTGCAGCCAGCGCCCAACGGCGATTTTTGGATTTAATGACCGGCTTGCGGTGGGAGCGGTTCAAGCGATTCAGCAAGAGGGGATGCGAGTACCAGACGATATTAGTGTAGTTGGATATGACAATTTGGACCAGGCAAAATATTCAGTTCCCAGAATTACTACTATTGAGAGTCATGTTCCTCTTTTGGCTAAAACGGCTGTGGTCAGTCTTTTTCAGCAAATAGAAGGAGGGGAACGTCTTCCGGTTAGGATTCAGACACCTGTAGAATTGGTGGTCTGCGATAGTGTTAAAAAACTTATATAAGAAATATTGTTGTGTGAGGGGCTCTGCAGGAGCGATTGTTCTGCAGGGCCTGTTTTTTGATAAAAAGCAAGTTGTTGTATTTTTGAAATATATTTAGATATAAAAATGCACAAAAAAACAAAAGATATGCCTTAAAAATAAAATATATTACACATAATATATTGACACATACAAAAACATATGCTAAAATTAACACACAACAAGTAATACAACATGTAGTTTATATTATTAAAACACCAAAAAGCTGAAATGCGGAACGGAGGGGCTATGAAAAAAATTTTATCAGTAATGTTGGCGGCGATGATGGGTGTATCTTTAATGGGATGTTCTGGAGGATCCGCGAGTACGGAAACCCAGGCCAGCTCGGCTGGAACGGAGCAGGCGTCAGAAAGCTCACAAGAGACGCAGGCGGCATCTGAGGGCGAGTCTATGGAGCTGAAGCTGGCTACGGATGCGGCAGAAGATTATCCGACTACCATGGCGTTGATTTCGTTTGCGGATGAAGTACGAGAGAAGACAAATGGAAGAATCAATATTGTTGTTTATCCCTCTTCTCAGCTGGGAGATGAAACTGCTTATATGGAACAGCTGACTTTTGGGGCTGTGGATATTGCAAAGCTTAGCATCGGAACCATTTCAAGTCTTTGTAAGGATCTGCAGGTTTTCGGTCTGCCATATATTTTTAAAAATTCCGATGAGATGTGGCAGGTGCTGGAGAGCGATATCGGAACAGATATGCTGAAGGAACTGAATGAGTATAATATTCAGGGAATCGGATATACAGACTGCGGAAGCAGATGCTTTTATACGACAGAGCCAGTTCAAAAGCTTGAGGATTTAAAGGGAATGAAAATCCGCGTTCAGTCTAATGACTTGATGCTGGCTATGACCGATGCCCTTGGATGCAATAGCGTAAATGTGGCAGCAAACGAAGTATACAGCGCAGTACAGACCGGAGTAGTACAGGGCGGAGAAAATAATGCCAATATTTATTTATCTGACAGCCTTTATGAGGTAGCGCCCTACTATATTTTAGATAATCATATTATTTCTCCGGATGTAATCTGCGTAAACCTGGATGTATGGAATTCTCTAAGCGCTGAGGATCAGGCAATCTTTAATGAGGCAATGGCTAATGCGACTGCATATCAGCGTCAGCTCTGGAATGAAGCGGTAGATCAGTCTCTGGAGAAAGTAAAAGAAGGAGGAGCTACTGTATTTGAACCGGATGAAGCGACTCTTCAGGAATTCCAGGATGCGATGGCTCCTGTTTATGAGAAGTACGGAACTGAATTACAGGATTGGATTGACCGGATTAACACAGAGTTAGGAAACGAATAAGAAAGGTTGGATGTGGCATGAAAGCGGCAGTTCAGAGAGCAATTGATTTTGCTTACAGTATTGTTGAGTGGATATGCCGGATCATCCTGTTGTTTATGGCGGTGGTAGTTGCTGCCCAGGTTTTTGTAAGAGCCCTGGGCAGCAATATCAAATGGTGTGAGGAAGTGACATTGCTTCTGCTGGTCTATTTGATGTTTCTCACTATGTCCATAGGAATCAAGGAAGATCTTCATATTCGGATCGACATTTTCGCGAAACATTTTCCAAAAACCGTCAGGGTAATGCTGGTTTATCTGGCGGATCTTGTTCTTCTGTTTATGAGCGCCTGCATGGCTTATTACGGTGTACAGCTGGCTGCCCATGCCTCTAAGGCTACTCTTCCGATTACGGGGCTTCCCCAATCCTGCGTATATTTGATGACGATTGTCAGCGGAGTATTAAGCAGTATTGTATTAGTAGCAAAACTGTTTGGTATGTATCAGACGGAAGATACAAAAGCATTTTTGGAAGGGGCCAAAGAAATAGAGGAGGAGGATAAATAATATGGGAAATATGGAAGTTGGAATTGCAATATTATTTATTTCATTCTTTGGTTTAATGATTCTGCGTGTACCGATTACGTTTTGTCTGATTACATCAGCGGTAGTGACAGGGCTGTATCTGGGGATTCCCGTAATGGCAATTTTCATGAGGGTGGGAGATGGCGTAGAATCGTTTACGTTTTTGGCTATTCCGTTTTTTATTTTGGCAGGAGAAATTATGGCTGCTGGAGGAATCTCCGACCGGCTGGTGAAAGTGGCAGATGTATTGGTAGGGCGGTTTCGAGGTGGACTGGCTTATGCGAACATAATTGATTCCACTTTTTTTGGAGGAATATCCGGTTCGCCTACGGCGGACGTATCATCTCTTGGTTCTATTACGATTCCTATGATGGAAAAGCAGGGATATCGAAAGGACTTTACGGTAGCAATTACAGTTGCTACTGCTACTCAGGCACTGATTATTCCGCCCAGCCATAATATGGTAATTTATGGAATGGCAGCTGGAGGTGTATCAACCGGAAGATTATTTTTGGCGGGGATTGTACCTGGACTTCTTTTGGGGGGATCCATGATGGTGCTGGTTGCCTATTTGACGAAAAAGCACAATTACCCCAGAGGACCCAGATATGGTTTGAAAGAGATTGTAAGAACAATAATTGACGGTTTTGCAGGTCTGATGACGATTGTCATTATCATTCTGGGAGTCACTACGGGTATTTTTACAGTAACAGAGAGTGCTGCTATTGCCAGTCTTTATGCCTTTATTCTGACCTTTATTGTATATCGAGAGGTAAAACTTAAAGAAATATGGGGGATCTTAGGGAGAAGCTGCAGAACGTTGGCAATGGTTCTCAGCATCATTGCGGCGGCTAATGGATTTTGCTGGATTATGAGTTATCTGCGGATTCCGACGATGGTTACTAATATCCTTGTATCGATTTCGGATAATCCGATTATGGTGCTGATGCTGATTAATCTGATGCTTTTGGTACTTGGAATGCTGATGGATATTGCTCCTTTGATCCTGATTGTAACCCCGATTTTGATGCCGGTTGTGAAACAAATAGGGATGGATCCTGTGCAGTTTGGAATTATTATAATGGTTAATATGGCGATTGGTTCCTTAACTCCGCCTGTAGGTTCTACTTTGTTTGCAGGCTGCGCCGTAGGGCATATGTCGATCGAGAAAGTGACAAAATGCTTACTGCCGTTCTATGCTGCCATGATTGTGGTTCTGCTGTTGGTTACATATGTGCCGGCAATTAGTCTGACGCTTCCGAATTTGGTTATGGGAGTGCAGTAAGAAAGGATAAATGACATGATTAGGGCTTGGAATGAAGAAGCGTTGGATCATAGAAATGCGCTTCTGTATGCAATGGGGGTTTCTCCTGAGGATGCGCAGCGTCCGATTATTGGAATTATTAATGCCTGGAATGAGATGAATCCAGGACATTATCCGTTTAAAGATGTGATTGAGGAAATTAAGGAGGAAATTTATCGGGCAGGATGTCTGGGGCTGGAGCTTCCGGTATCAGGAATCTGCGATGGGATTTGCTCTAACACGCCTGGAGACCGGTATACACTTCCGGCCAGGGATTTGGTGTCGGCAGAGGTAGAAACGGTTGCAGAGCTGAATATGTTGGAAGGGATGGTACTTCTTGCTACCTGCGATAAAGTGGTTCCGGGTATGGTGATGGGGGCTTTGAGGGTGGATATTCCGGCTGTTATGCTTACTGGTGGATATATGGCTGCGGGAAAATTGGACGGTCGGATGCTTACGCTGACCCATACCAAGCAGGCCTATGCCGCATATGCTTCCGGGGAGATGAGCAGGGAGGAATATAAAGAGGTAGTTAAAAATGCATGTCCCACTCCCGGAGCCTGTCCTTTTATGGGGACTGCCAATACTATGTGTGCCATGGCAGAGCTTTTGGGACTGTCGCCGCACGGAAACGCCAGTGTTAGAAGCCAGAGCAAAGAATGGCACGGTATGGCCCGTCAAGCAGGAGCTGCGATTGCACAGGCAGTGAAAGAGGAAAAACGCCCGAGTAAATTTATTACAGAAAAGAGTTTTGAAAATGTAGTGAGCTACATGATGGCGACAGGAGGATCGACCAACAGTCTTCTTCATATTCCGGCCATTGCTAATCAGATCGGAATTGATATTTTGCCGGAGAAATTTGATCAAATCAGCCGAGAAGTTCCGGTAATTAGTGCGATTTATCCCAATCACCCTTCCTACACAATGGAAGAATTCGAGCAGGCGGGAGGAATCTGTGCTGTTGTGAAAGAACTTCTGAAGGCGGAGAAGATACACGGAGAGGTTGAAGGAATGTTCGGCTCCATAAAAGAGAAGGCAGAAAAGGGAGAAAACAGAAACACAGATGTGATTCACAGTGTAGCAGTTCCGATTCACGAACATGGGGGCTTGGCGGTTCTGCATGGAAATATTGGAACGGACAGTGCTATTGTGAAATTCAGTGCAGTGGAACCGGAAGCTTGGACATTCGCTGGTCCGGCACGCTGCTATGACTCTCAGGATGAGGCCTGGCAGGCAATGATTCGAGATGAAATTCAGCCAGGCGATGTGGTTGTAATCCGTTATGAGGGTCCAAAAGGCAGTCCGGGAATGCCGCATATGGAAACCTTTATGGCGGCTGTACTTGGAAAGGGGATGGGAACAAAAGTTGCTCTGGTTTCAGATGGGCGTTTCTCCGGAGCGACCGGCGGCTTAGCGATTGGACATGTAAGTCCGGAAGCTTATGAAGGCGGGCCGATTGCGTTGATTCAGGATGGGGATATGATTCGAATCGATATCGAGAACCGAACTCTTTATGCGGAAGTGACGGAAGAAGAATTTCAGGAAAGAAGAAAGAAATGGAGTTTAGTCCAAAAACCTGCTTCGGGATGGTTAGATCTTTATAGGAAAACCTGTACATCGGCTCACAGAGGGGCTTGTATGTTTTGGAAATAAGGAAAAATTACAGTATGCCGTGTGGTTTCTATCATTAAAAAGCCATACGGCATTTAACTTATTTAAAGTTTGTGTAAAATGGAGAATTTAGAATGGATGATCAGAAATTAAAAAAAGAATTTTCCTGCCGCCGCTTCACCACCCTCATCATCGGCACCGGCGCCGCCGGCTACAATGCCGCGGATGAGCTATGGTCCCTGGGGCAGAGGGATATTGCCATTGTCACAGACCACAAAAATGCCGGAACCTCCCGCAATACCGGTTCCGACAAACAGACCTACTACAAGCTGACCCTGGCGGGAGGAGAGCCGGACAGCGTGATGGAGATGGCGAAAACGCTGTATGAAGGGCAGTGCGTGGACGGGGATCAGGCTTTGTGCGAAGCGGCCCTGTCCGCTCCTTGTTTCTTAAAGCTGGTGAACCTGGGGGTGCCATTTCCCAGAAACCGCTGGGGAGAGTACGTAGGATACAAAACGGACCACGACCCCCGCAGACGGGCGACCAGCACAGGCCCTTACACCTCCAAGCTGATGACGGAATGCCTGGAGCGGTCGGTGGAGGAAAAAGGAATCCCCATTTTTGACAAGATGCAGGTAATCCGCATTCTCTCTGACCAGAAACAGGTATATGGTCTGCTATGTTTGGATTTGTCTTTTGAGGGGGGAGAGGAGGAAACGCCCTTTGTCCTGTTTGAGTGCAGCCATGTAATCTATGCGGTGGGCGGTCCGGCGGGAATGTACCACGACAGTGTGTATCCTCATGGACACTATGGAGCCAGCGGTCTGGCTTTTGAGGCGGGAGTGAAGGGAAAAAACCTGACGGAGTGGCAGTTTGGCCTATCTTCCTTAAAACCCAGATGGAACGTATCCGGTACTTATATGCAGGTTCTGCCCAGGTTCATTTCCACGGATGAAGAGGGGAAGGACGAGAAGGAGTTTTTGGCGGATTACCTGAAAGACCCTTATGAGATGCTAAGCCTGGTATTCTTAAAGGGCTACCAGTGGCCATTTGACGTTAGAAAGCTGAAAGGGGGAAGCTCTCTCATTGACGTCTGCGTCTATCTGGAACAGAACCGCGGGCGCAGAATTTTCCTGGATTATCGCAAAAATCCTCTGAAAAAAGATATTGCTTTTGACCGTCTGATTCCGGAGGCCTTCTCCTATTTAAGCCAGGCAGGAGCCTGCTTTGGAACGCCGATTGACCGCCTGCGTCATATGAATCCCATGGCGGTGGAATTCTACAAGAGCAGAGGCGTAGACCTGGAGAAGGAGCCCCTGGAGATAGCGCTATGTGCTCAGCACAACAACGGAGGATTGTCTACGGATGCCTGGTGGCAGACCAACCTGAAGGGATTTTTCGCCGCAGGGGAGGTCAGCGGGACCCATGGAGTTTACCGCCCGGGAGGCAGCGCCTTAAATGCAGGACAGGTGGGTTCCCTGCGGGCGGCTCAGTACATTGCGGCCCGGGGAAAGGAGACAATCTGCTCCCATGAGACATTTGAGGTGTTGGCAAAAGAAGCGATAGAGGAGGCCGGAGAGCTGGTAAAAAAGGCCGTGGAGAGAGGTTTCAAAAACTGGGGTGAAGACTGTGAGAAGAATCGGGGAAAAAACTGCGTTGAAGGCAGACCAATCCACGCCAAGGACTTGTGGAAGGAGGCATCGAAACGGATGAGCCGCTGCGGAGGTCCCATTCGGAGCAGAGCCCTTTTAAAAGAAGCCTTGGAGGAGAATGAAAAGGACCGGGGGCGTTTAGAGACGACAGTTTTTGTAAAGAATCCAGGCGAACTGTGGATTTTGTTCCGGCTCAGGGATGTGCTCATCAGCCAGAAGGTTTATCTTCAGGCGATGCTGGACTATATGGACCAGGGCGGAAAAAGCAGGGGAAGCGCCTTGTATACGGAAAAGCCGGAGTCAGAGATTACCTTTGACATGTTCCGGGAATTTACCTGTGAAAGGGAAGAAATGGGGAAAACGCCCATACAGGAAATCGTTCTGGAAGGGGAAAAGGCCGTCGCCTTCTGGAGACAGCCCTGCCCAATCCCGCAGGACGATGATTTCTTTGAAAATGTGTGGAGGGGATATCGGGAAAACGGAAATGTCTTTTGAGCCGGTTTCAGAAGCCAATCACATTCCGGGGGCCATTTTCACTGGCCACCCACCCCTCAAACTCCTCCCAAATCACATCAAAAGGCGCCGGCCCCATATCCAGAAGAAAGGTATGAAAGCTCAGAGGCGAGTAGGAATCCTTCAGGGATTCTCTTGCCTCTTTTTCCATGTTGGAGATTTCCAGGTAGCCGGTGTAGTATTCCAGATAATTGGCCGGATTTTCCGCGATATCGTAGTAGATGGTAGAAATCACCTCCTCATCGCTGATGGAAAAAAACTGGTTCAGGAAGGAGCCCATCTGCTCCAAATCCCAGCCTTCATAATGGATATTGATATCCAGAAGGGCGTAGAGAGCCAGGGTAAAGGAGCTGTTGTGGGCCAGCAGTTCCCCCAGTCCCGGGGCCAGGCCGTTGTCCAGGCGGTAGGCGTAGTATTCCACATAGGTGGCCCACCCTTCGGTGTAGCTGGAGAAACTTAAAAGCTTTCTTAAATTGCAGGCCCCCGTCTGATTGAAATACTGGGTCTGGTACATATGTCCCGGCCATCCCTCATGGGCCATGGTGGTGTAAAGGTTCCGGCTGCTGCTGGTGCTGCCCGGGTTGATGTAGATGGAATTATCCTGAGGCCGGTCCAAGGGAACGGTCAGGTAGAAGGCCGGGCTTAAGGAAGCTTCCAGGGCCTGGGGCACTTCTTTGACCGTGTAGCTGCATTGGGGAATCTGAGGAAAGTCCGCAGCACACTGCTGTTTTAAATCCTCCAGGATTGCTTCCGGCTCGGTGAGGGAAAAGGCGTAGGAGGAGGCCTCCTGGGCCAGGTCCGGGTCTTTGGTCAAAATCTCCTCCATGGCGGTTAAATCCTGAGTCATCCGAAGGGCGATGGCATCCCGCAGTTCCTCCACCGTACCGTAGGAGGTGTGGGTGCTGGATTTTACCAGGTATTCATAATACTGGCGGCCCTGGGGAAGATAATAAAGGCCCTTGTCATTGCCGCCGGAGCCCTTTAACTCCATAAGCCCTTCATATAAATGTTCATAGGCGGGGACGAAATGCTCCCGGATGGCCTCCTCGTGGCGGGCTGTGCAGCTCTGTTTTTCCTCATCGGTCAAATCGGAGAGCTCATCCAGCCTGGTCCGGAAGGAATCTGTTAAAAAACTTTGTCCGCCCTCCCCCAGATAGGCCTGACAGGAAGCGCCGATGCGGTCGATGGAAGCGTCGCAGAGTCCAAGGCCGGCGGCGCTTTTCTGCTGCTCGAAGGCCAGGAGTTCCCCGAAATACCGGTCCATATCCGCCAAAAGCCCCAGATAATCCTCCACATCTTGGCGGCTGTAAAAGGAATACTCGCATAGAAGAATCGGCAGCTGGGCCTGGATGCCGATGGAGGAGGAGAGAGGCTGGTCGTAGAGCTCCAGACCATTGGCCGACAGTTGGGTATTTAAATAGGAATTCAGGATTTTCCAGGTAAGAAGCTGGTCCGGGAGCAGGCTGTCCGGGTCCATTCCCGACAATTCTTGCTTCAGATTCAGCATTTCTCTGAGAGCAGATTGACTTTGGCCGAGGGAAACGCTTCCAAGGGAGGGAGCAGGCCGGGAAATGCCAAGGGACTCCGGGTCCGCCAGGGTATAGTGGAGGGTGATGGTATTTCCGGAAACCTCTGTGAGGAACAGCTCCTCCGTCAGCTGGTCAAATTCTTCCCGCTGCTTTAAAACGGCGGGGTTTTGCTGATTGCTGGGACCGGGGGAGTAGGTGCCATAAAGGACAGAATCCGGTCCCTGGATTTCTTCCCCGCTTTGGAGTTGCCCGTCGGCCAGGCAACCGGCGGCAAAGCAGCCGGCGGCTACGGCCAGGGCAAGGCCAAGGGGGATGAACAGACGAAATGGTGCGGGAAGATGTTTCATAAAACAAGGGCCTCCTTGGGATTAAAAAAACCGGGCAGATGGGTCCTGCCCGGATGTTATTAAAGTATATGGAAGAGAATGGAGGGATATTCCCATAAGCGCGTTGGGAGGCCAGACGGAAGGTAAGGCGGGATGTATTGATTTATGCCCGGAATGTCTGGCTGAGGAGGACGCAGTTCAGGCTGATGTGCAGGGATATCTGGAATACCGCAAAGCAGTTGGGCTAGGAAAGCTAAATTATGAGGAGCAAAAAGAGTATATTGCTCACAGGACGGAGATCTTAGAGAATCATAGAGTGGAAAACGGGATTACAAGACAGGAACTGGCTCAGGCCAGCGATCACTACAAAAGCCTGTCGGATGATGAATGTGAGGATATATTGTGCCGCCTGGCACATTCAATGATTACGTCCACGGTGGGAGCTGCCTATGGGGATGATCTTTTTATTCCTACCGGCTTTGAAAAAATGGCGGTGGCCGCGGAGGACGTATTTGCAGTTGCTCTGGCAACGGATTTCCGCACAGATTCTCTCAGCCATGAGCAGATTCTCTGCGCCCTGTTTACCAATGATCCTTATGTGCCGGTTTTCCCAATGATGTATGAGGCAAAACTGGGATTCTTTGACTTTATGAAAAGTAAGAAGGGACGCGAGGCTCTCAAAATCGTTTTCGAACAGAAATGCCCCAATCTGACCTACCCCGTAGGGGAGCTGAAGGAATTAAAGAAGACAATTAAGAAGGAGCGGACGGTCAACGGCAAGATGGATCCGGATTTTGCATTGGAAAGAATCTCGGATGCCGACCTGAATATGGGAGTGTTCGCGACTAAAAAGCTTCAAAGCAGTCTGACCCCTCAGACGACAGCCATGCTGGATGAGTATGGATATATCCTGGACAATGAGGCGATGCAGATTTTAAAAATGGATAAGATGTTTAACGGGAAGTTCTGGAAAAAACAGCTGGAACGGATTGCGAAGAAGGTGCAGTCATAAAAGATGTAAATTAGGAGAGAATGCGATACGCATTAGATGACAAATTTCCATTCTTCCCCCATTCTCTTGACGAATAATCTGGAAACGCTTATACTTAAATCAATTATGTGAATCAGGGCCGAATCCCTTTGTTAAATTTGTTTTTGACAGGCGGAGGCCCGGAAAATGAGGGAAGAAGAACATGTGTCAGAATTGTAAAAAGCCATATTATATCACCACGGCCATTGCCTACGCTTCCGGCAAGCCCCACATTGGAAACACCTATGAAATCGTGCTGGCGGACGCCATTGCCCGCTATAAGAGAGCCCAGGGCAGGGATGTATTTTTCCAGACCGGAACCGATGAGCACGGACAGAAAATCGAGGAGAAGGCCGAGGCTGCTGGCGTAACGCCCCAGGAGTTTGTGGACAAGGCCGCAGCGGAGATTAAGCGGATTTGGGATTTGATGAATACTTCCTACGACAAATTTATCCGCACCACGGACAAGGACCATGAGGCCCAGGTTCAGAAGATTTTCAAGCGCCTCTACGACCAGGGAGACATCTATAAGGGGTATTACGAAGGACTTTACTGCACGCCCTGCGAGTCCTTCTTCACCGAGTCTCAGCTGGTGGACGGCAAGTGCCCCGACTGCGGCCGGGAGGTGAAGCCGGCCAAGGAGGAGGCCTACTTCTTCC
>OLRX01000590.1_pt1 | contig 31855 bp, 30 predicted proteins | sample 1672991 | NCBI WGS metagenome assembly OLRX01 (sample SAMEA3136744, study PRJEB25190) | human gut metagenome | biome: human gut; feature: human-associated habitat; material: faeces | place: Austria | collected 2013
CATGGGGCAGGAGTTTCGGGCATCCCTGTCCGTGGAAGATGCAGGGTTCGCAAAGTCAATGGCAGAACTAATGAATATAAATGGAGGTAGTTTGAATGAGAGTAAGTGAACTGGCAAATGAACTGGGTAAAACCAGTAAAGAAATATTGGAAATCATAAAACAAAAAGACAATGCAGCTGCCTTGTACGCTGCATCGAATGTGACGAGGGATCAGGAGAATATTGTGCGGAATTCATTAAGCCCTAAAAAAGCAGCTGCCCCAAAGGCAGAGGCACCTAAAAAGGAGGCGCCCAAAGCAGACGCGCCCAGGACGGAGGCTCCTAAGACAGAGGCTGTCAAAGCAGAAGCTCCGAAGGCAGAGGCTGTAAAGACGGATGCTGCAAGGGGCGAATCGACGAGAAGAGAGAGCGCGCCTCAGAGAAGAGAAGCTGCTCCTAGAAGAGATAACGACAGATTCGCAGGCTCAAGAGGCGACAGACCAGAGCGCGGCGACCGCTCCGACCGTCCGCAACGAGGAGAACGCAGAGAGCGCGGGGAACGTCCGCAGCGCGGCGACAGACCGCCTAGAGGCGACAGAAACGACAGAGGCGAGCGCGGCGACAGAACGCAGAGGCCGGGTCAGGACAGAGGTCCTAGAAAAGACGCTAGACCTACAGCTTCATCGGCCGGAAGAGATATGAACGCCAAGCCGAATCAGAAGAGAGCAGAAAAGCTTCAGCACCACGATAAAGAGAGAAACAAATTTGCCAAGCTGGATAACGGCGGCAAGAAGAATAAACAAAAGATACAGGAACGCTCACTGGAAAAACAGGCAAGGCCTAAAAAGCACAGCAAGCCTAAGGCAGCGCCTGTGGAAGAAGATAACATACTGGAGGAACTTCCTACCGGCACGGTAGCCATCCCGGTTCCAATCGCCGGAGCAGGCTTCTGCGAACAGACAGGCGTGTCCACATCTCAGGTTATCATGGCGCTGATGAAGCTGGGAATCATGGCCAATATTAACCAGAACATAGACGAGGATACGGTGATGATCCTGGCCGACGAGCTGGGCATGAGCGTAGTCGTAGCTAAGGTAGAGGAGGAAGAAGTCGAAGAGGGGCTGGAGACCTTTGAAGACAGCGAAGAAGACCTGAAGCCTAGAGCTCCGATAATCACAGTTATGGGTCACGTCGACCACGGTAAGACATCTCTGCTGGACGCCATAAGAAAGACCAACGTTACGGCCTCAGAATCAGGCGGTATCACTCAGCACATAGGAGCTTCCGAAGTAACTATCAACGGCCAGAAGATCGTATTCCTCGATACTCCGGGACATGAAGCATTCACCGCCATGAGAGCCAGAGGAGCCCATATAACAGATATCGCCGTACTGGTAGTAGCTGCAGACGACTCGGTAAAACCTCAGACCATCGAGTCCATCAGCCACGCCAAAGCAGCCGGCGTTCCTATAATTGTAGCTATAAACAAGATAGATAAGCCGGGAGCAAATCCTGATAAAGTAAAGCAGGATCTGACAGAACACGGTATTCTGGTCGAAGACTGGGGCGGCGACGTAATATCCGTGCCTGTTTCAGCCAAATCAGGAGAAGGAATCGTCAATCTGCTGGAGATGATACTGCTCCAGGCCGAGGTTCTCGAACTCAAGGCAAATCCTAACCGTCTCGCCATGGGTTCCGTAATCGAAGCCAGACTCGACAAGAACAAGGGTCCTGTAGCTACACTGCTGGTTACCAACGGAACTCTCAAGAGCGGCATGAGTGTAGTAGCCGGAACATGTGCCGGAAGAATACGTCTGATGACCAATTACAAGGGAGAGACCATACGCAAGGCCGGTCCTGCGACAGCAGTTGAAATTCTGGGACTTACCGATGTGCCGGAAGCCGGAGACGAATTCCACGCCGTCAAGGAAGACAAGGTGGCCAGGGAAATAGCCGAAAACAGAAAAGCCAAACTCAGGGAAGAAATCCTGGCGAGAAACGCCAGCACTACTCTTGAGCAGCTGTTCAGCCAGATACAGGAGGGCGAAGTAAAAGACCTCAACCTCATTATCAAGGGCGACGTTCAGGGCTCCATCGGAGCGATAGTTTCTTCGCTGGAAAAACTCAACAACGAAAACGTAAGAGTAAAGATAATCCATACAGGAGTAGGTACCGTAACGGAATCCGACGTAATGCTGGCCGGAACTACAGGCTCCATCATCATAGGCTTCAACGTGAGACCTACGACGGCCGTGCAGACATTTGCCGACAGGGAAAATATCCAGATAAGGCTGTACAGAGTCATTTATGACATCATAAATGACGTTGAGGACGCCATGAAGGGTATGCTTGACCCTGAATTCAAGGAAGAGGTTCTCGGAAAAGCCGAAGTCAGAGAGACATTCAAAGTTCCTAACATCGGCATCATAGCCGGAGCTTACGTCCAGGAGGGCAAGGTAGTCCGCAACGCCGAGATAAGACTTGTGCGCGACGGCATAGTTATCCACGAGGGCAAGATTTCTTCGCTGAGGAGATTCAAGGACGATGCCAGGGAAGTAAATCAGGGATACGAATGCGGTATCGGCATTGAAAATTATAACGATATAAAAATCGGGGATACTATAGAATGCTTCCACATGGTGGAAGTGGAGAGAAAGTAATTTTTCTCTGATATATACTCCGGAAAGGAAAGACTATGGGAAAAGGTTACAGGCAGGGCAGGCTTGGAGAAGAGATAAAGAAGATTGTCGGAAACATGCTTCTGCATCAGGTTAAAGACCCGAGACTGTCCTCAATGATAAGCATATCGGGAGTGGACGTGACCAGCGACGGCAGCTATGCCACCTGCTATGTTTCCGTTCTCGATATGTCAAAGAATGAAGAGGAAAGGCGCGAGCATGAAAAGGAGATCCTTGCCGGCCTCAAGAGCGCGTCGGGGCTTTTCCGCAAGGAAATAGGCAGAAGCGTCAGAATGAGACGTGTTCCCGAGCTCCTGTTCAAGATGGACACCTCGGCAGAATACGGCAGACACATAGATGAAATCCTCGGAACCATGGACTTTGACAGCTACCAGAAAGACGACGAGGAGGCTGATGCTAGTGAAGAATAATTCGCTGAAAGAAATCGCCGGAAAGATAAGTGAGGCAAAGAGCATCATGCTCTTTCCTCACGTCAATCCTGACGGAGACGCGCTTGGCTCGTGTGCGGCTCTGTGCAAAGCTTTAAGAAAACTGGGAAAAGAAACGTGGGTGCTGCTGGAAGACGATATTCCGGCAAATTTGCGTTTTTTGGACAAGGGATACTGCACATGGGACAGCGCTAAGATAGAAGAGCCGGATATATGCATGTGCGTCGACTGCGGCAGCAGCGATCGCTTTGAAAAACGAGCCGAAAAATTCGCCTCAGGAAAGACGACTATCTGTATCGACCACCACAGGACGAGCGAACTTAAATGGGCTTACAACTACATCGACCCTGCAGAGGCGGCGACGGGCCAGATAGTCTTTGAACTTCTAAGAGAACTGGGCGCGGAACCTGATAAAGAGATCGGCGAAGCCATATTTGCAGCCATAACTACCGATACCGGAAATTTCCAGTATTCCAACACCCAGGCCAAGAGTCACCTGATAGCTGCCCAGCTCTGCGGCTGGGGAGCGGACTTTAACGGCACCAGCGTTCAGCTCTATGAAAACGTCAGAATGGAAAAGTTCATGATGAGAAATCGAGCCATGGAAACGCTCAAAATCATCGGAGGCGGCAGAGGCGCTGTGGTTCTCGTGACTCAGGAGATGCTCAGGGAGACGGGCGCCGCCATGGACGAGACCGAGGGTCTTTCTCAGGAACTCAGATCCATTGCAGGGGTTGAATTTGCCGCGGTGGTGAAAGAATATGAAGAAGAGAAAATCAGAGTGAGCCTGAGAGCCAAGAGCAGAGGTGACGTAGCCGAGATAGCTTCAAAGCTGGGCGGCGGCGGCCATACTAAAGCGGCTGGCTGTACTATTTATAAGACTATCGCGGAAGCCGCGAAACTTGTGGAAGAGGAAATACTGCTGGCCATAGACGGCCTGGACGAATAGATATGATTAAAGACGGAATTTTAAATATCAACAAGCCGGCCGGAATGACTTCCCATGATGTGGTATACAGAGTGAGAAAAGCGACCCGCGTCAAGCGTGTAGGCCATACGGGAACTCTCGACCCTATGGCCACCGGAGTTTTGCCTGTGTGCATCGGAAGCGCTGCCAGAATAACTGAATACCTCGACCTGGATTTTAAGACATACAGGTGCGAGATGGAGCTGGGAAAGGTGACGGACACCCTCGATGTCTGGGGAGAAATACTCGAAGAAAGAAGCACGGAGGGCATAGGAGAGGAAGATGTGCGGAACGCTTTTTCTTCTTTTCACGGCCTCATAGAGCAGACGCCTCCCATGTACAGCGCGGTCAAGGTAAACGGCCGCAAGCTCTACGAATACGCCAGAGAGGGCATGGAAGTGAAAGTCAAGTCCCGCAGCGTGTATATCAAAGAGCTGAATATTGAAGCCATAGATTTGGTGAAAAAGAAGATTACTTTTGTCGTCGAGTGTTCTAAGGGAACTTACATAAGGTCCATCTGCGGCGACGTAGGAGAAAAGCTGGGCTGCGGCGGAATTATGACAGGCCTGGTCAGACTTGCCAGCGGCGTTTTCAGCATAGAGGACTCGATAGAGCTTGACAGCCTTTCTTCTATGGAAATTCCGGAAATCGAAGCTAAGCTTCTCGGCGCTGACTTTCCGCTTGTTCATTTCGGAAAGGTTATCGTCGACGGCATAACAGGGGAAAAATTCGTCAACGGATTTCATCTGCCGCTCTCAAATTGCCGCATAATCAGGGAACCGGAGTTTAAAGAAAAGGATTTCGTAATGGAAATAAGGCCCGAATACAGGAGGGCATATAACATATATATGAAAGAGGCTGGACATGAAGCTGGAGGCGGACGCGAATCTGGGCGCGATGCCGGAGGCGAGGTCTTCCTCGGAACGGCCTTTTACAGCTTGAAATACAAGAAGCTTGTAGCAGACAAAGTGTTTTACAGGAGATGATGACAGGTGATAACTTTTAACAGTCTGGAAGAGATAAGAGGCGTCAGTCCCTGCGCTGTAGCCCTCGGCAACTTCGACGGCGTACACAAGGGACATCAGGAGCTGATAGCAAGAACAGTAGACAAGGCGAAAGCCGAGGGTCTTAAGAGTGCGGTGTTTACGTTTTCAAATCACCCCAAGAGCTTTATTCCGGGCGGAAAAGAGGTGAAGAACATAGTCTACGGCGAAGAAAAGTTTTCTCTCATAGAGAAACTTGGCGTAGATTATATGTTCAGCATTGAATTTAATGAAGAAGTTCAGAATACAGAACCGGCAGACTTTGTGGAAAAGTTTCTGGTGGGCAAATTAAAGGCCGCGGAAGTTTTCTGTGGTTTTAATTACAGATTCGGACGCAAGGCAGCCGGCAATGTCGACCTGCTCAGAGAATGTGGCAAACGCCTCGGATTTTCCGTCAACGTTATAGACCCTGTGGTGGTGGACGGCGAAGTGGTCAGCTCAACTCTGATAAGGAGCCTGATAAAGTCGGGTGAAGTGGACGAATGTTTCAAATACCTGGGAAGAAATTACGACATAGGAGGCGACGTGGTCGTGGGCAACAGGCTGGGGAAAAGCCTCGGATTTCCGACTTCCAATATAATGATAGATGAAAACATGGTAACGCCGCCCAACGGAGTATATGTCACATACTGCATATACAACGGCGTAAGATATCCCAGCGTGACCAACGTGGGAGTCAAGCCTACCGTCGGAACATTCAAGAAGAATGTGGAGACTCATATATTCAATTTTAACAAGGAACTCTACGGAAAGCATATAAAGGTTGAGTTTCTGAAGATGATAAGAGACGAGGTGAAATTTGCAAGCACTGACGAGCTTTCGGAGCAAATCGCAAGAGACTGTCTGGAGGCCAAGTCGTATCACAGGCTGTGATTGGCTGCGGTGTTGTGAAAGTCACTGAATACCACTGCGCTCGGCCGTGACTACTGAAAATCACTGCACACCGCCTAAAGCCGCTGTCGAAAAAAGTCGGAAAATAGAAGTGGACGACGCAGCATAATTGTAATAAAATGGAAATGTCAAGAGGACAAGCGAAAGCGGTTGGCCTTCCTGAATTCAAAGGGGTTTTGGATTTAAAGGAAGGTGATAGCATGATAGATTACATATTTGGTGTAGTTTACCTGCTGATCCTGTATAGGATCGTTAAAGAAATAAAATGACCGCCCTTGCTTGAACCCCTGGGCGGTCGCTGACCAAACAGGTCAGCCGTTTTCTACGGCTTCCTCTTGACACCAATATACCACAACCGCAAACTGTTTTCAACAGTTTTGAGTCAATTTCTGAATATTGTTTCCGCACGGAGTTATGCCTTGCGGTCAGCATGTGGAAATAGGAATCTTCGATTCCGTCATTTCCACTTTTTTTATTGCGCTGAATTTTGCAAGCCTCTTTCAGATGGAAATCCCCTTTTGTGAAAGTATTGTGAATTATTGCGAAAATCGTTGACATAACCGCTGCCTAATGATAGGATACTTAAAGAATTTTAATTAAAAAAATTTAATTAAAATTCTTTACTTAAAATTTTGGAATTATGTACAAAAAAGGAGAATATGAAAATGAATTTTGAAAATTTAAAAGAAATCATGGTGAATACACTGAGCTGCGATGAAGAGAAGATCACACCGGAAGCAAAACTGTCAGACGATCTCAAGATCGATTCTCTCGACGCTGTTGAGCTGGTTATGGCCATCGAAGAGGAAGAAGGAATCAAGATCCCGGATGAAGAACTTCCTAATATGAAGACTGTACAGGACATCATGGATTGTATCGAAAAGTATAAGGCGTAATCATGAAGAATAAAGAAATCTTTGAACTGATAGATTATTTTGAAAACAGCAAACTGTCAGAATTGGAGATCGAAGAAGAAGGCAGAAAGCTGCGCATGAAAAAAGGAAGCCAGGAGCGTCCTGAACAGATGAATCTGTCAGCGCTCCCTGCGGCTTTCATGTCGTCTGCGGCTTGCGCTCCGCCTGCGGCAGTTCAAAACATGTCACCGGCGGCCGAGAACCCAGGGGCTGCGGATTCGCAGAAAGATGCGCGAGGCATAAACGAGATAAAGCAGGCAGACGGCGTAGAATATGTCCGTTGCCCGATAGTAGGAGTATACTATAAAGCTCCGTCACCGGAGGAACCGGATTTCGTCTCCGTGGGAGAGTCAGTGTCGAAAGGACAGACGCTTTGCATAATCGAAGCTATGAAGGTCATGAACGAACTCAAATCTCCGTGTGACGGCGTTATTCAGGACATGTACGGAATAAACGGCGAGCTTGCCGAATACGATGAGATACTTTTTGAGGTGAAGAAATGCTGAAGCGGGTGCTGGTAGCCAACAGAGGAGAAATAGCGGTAAGAATCATAAGAGAATGTCTGGATAATTCTATCGAGGCAGTGGCCGTATATTCCACCGCTGACAGAAATTCGCTTCACGCGTCCATAGCCACCAGAGCCGTATGCATAGGAGGGCCTAAAGCGCAGGACAGCTATCTGAATGCGGAGAACATAATACAAGTAGCAAAAGCCACCGGATGCGACGCTATCCATCCGGGCTTTGGTTTTTTGTCGGAGAACAGTCAATTTGCGCGTCTCTGCGAAGAAAATGACATAGAATTCATAGGGCCGTCCGCGGAGACCATAAAGCTCATGGGAGATAAATCATCGGCCAGAGAACTGATGAAAAAAGCCGGTGTTCCTGTAACGCCGGGCTCTGAGGGACTGGTCAAAGACGGCGAAGAGGCAGTTTCTGCCGCGGATAAGATAGGCTATCCTGTTCTGCTCAAAGCGTCAGCAGGAGGCGGCGGACGAGGCATGAGAAGAGCCGGAAACGCCGAAGAAGTCAGACGCATGTTCACGGAGGCTTCCGCCGAGGCAGAGAGCTGTTTCGGTGACGGAAGCATGTATGTAGAAAAGCTGATAGAAAACCCGCGTCATATCGAATTTCAGATACTGGCCGATTCTTTAGGTAACATAGTGCATCTGGGCGAAAGGGACTGTTCTATCCAGAGACGAAACCAGAAGATTCTCGAAGAAGCGCCGGCATTTTCACTCAGCGAGGAATTGAGACAAAAGATGGGATTGGCCGCTTGCAAGGCTGCGGAGACAGCAGGCTACAAGAGCGCCGGAACGGTGGAATTCATAGTGGATAAAGACGATAACTTTTATTTCATAGAGATGAACACCCGGATTCAGGTCGAGCAGCCGGTGACGGAAATGGTGACCGGAGTCAACATCGTCAGAGAACAGCTGAGGATAGCTTCCGGGCTGCCGCTTTCTTTCTGCCAGGAAGATGTGAAATTATCGGGACATGCGATAGAGTGCAGGATCACGGCGGAAAAGATATATGACGGCTTTGCGCCGTGTCCGGGGAAGATAAGCTTTCTGCATTTGCCGGCCGGAGCGGGAGTCAGGGTGGACAGCGCCCTTTATACAGGCTGCGAGATAAGCCCGTATTATGATTCCATGGTGGCCAAGGTCATAGTCCGGGGTGACACCCGCCTTGAAGCTATAAGAAAGATGAGAAGAGCCCTGGGCGAAATGGTCATAGAGGGAGTAGAGACCATACTTCCCGTGCAGTATCTTCTAATGTACAACAGCGACTTCTTAAGGGGAGGATACGACACAGGCTTTATGGACGCCCACCTTGAAGAACTGCTGACATTGTATGAGAAAGCAGGAGGAAAGAATGAATCCGTTTAAAAAGAAGAGGGAAGTACTTTCTGCCCTCAAAGAGATGAAAGAAAATACCAGGAGTATAATCTGCCCTGTCTGCGGACGCAAATATCAGGATACGGTACTGTCAAGGGAAATGTACGTCTGTCCGGGATGCGGCCATCATTTTAAAGTCACATCTTTTTACAGGATAAAGACCGTCCTCGACCCCGGCAGTTTCAGAGAAATATGCGCCGCGGTAAAAGGCGGCAATCCGCTGGATTTTCCCGGCTATGACGAAAAGCTGGAACAGGTAAGAGCGGCCACGGGGCTGAGGGAAGCCGTACTGACTGGAACAGGCAGGATAAATGGAATCAGGACTGCGATATGCGTGATGGACAACAGATTTCTCATGGGCAGCATGGGAGCAGCCGTCGGCGAAAAGATAACGAGATGCTTCGAGTACGCTACTAAAAAGAAGCTGCCGATGATTATTTTTTCGGCTTCCGGAGGGGCGAGGATGCAGGAGGGCATCCTTTCGCTGATACAGATGGCCAAGACTTCGGCAGCTGCAGCAAAGCACAGCGAGGCTGGACTGCTGTTCATTTCCGTCATGACTAATCCTACGACGGGAGGCGTTACCGCCAGCTTCGCCAGTCTCGGGGACATAATCATCGCCGAGCCCGGCGCGCTCATAGGCTTTGCCGGACCGCGCGTTATCGAACAGACCATAGGGCAGGCTCTGCCTGAAGGATTTCAGAGTTCGGAATATCTTCTGGAGCACGGCTTCCTGGACGCCATAGTGGAGAGAAAAAATATGAGGAAGACGCTTGAGTTCATGCTTTTGGCTCACGAAAGACGGGAAAGGAGAACTGGCAATGGACGCCATTGAGAATATGACGGAGAGGTTTTCAGCCGCAGAGCTGCCTGCGGACTCGGATAGTCTCACGAATCCGGACAGACCTGCGAGCTCGGACAGCCCTAAGGCGGCTGACAGGCTGCGCCTTGCAAGGAGCGGCGATAGACCAACGTCAAGGGAATATATAGAATACATTTTCGACGACTTCTTCTGTATGGCCGGAGACAGGCTTCACGGAGAGGACGCGGGAATAATAGGCGGCATAGCCTTTCTTTCCGGAGTACCGGTGACCGTGATAGGACATCAAAAGGGAAGAAGCCTTGAGGAAAATGTCAAGTGCAGATTCGGCATGCCAAACCCTGAAGGGTACAGAAAAGCCGCCAGACTGATGAGGCAGGCTGAAAAATTCAAAAGACCTGTAATCACATTCATCGACACACCGGGAGCTTATCCCGGACTGGAAGCGGAAGCAGGAGGCCAAGGCGAGGCGATAGCCCGCTCCATAGCTCTGATGAGCCGTCTGAAGACTCCGATAATATCAGTCTTTATCGGAGAAGGCGGCAGCGGAGGAGCGCTGGCCCTAGGAGTAGCCGACAGAGCCTTAATGCTTGAAAACAGCGTGTTTTCCATACTTTCTCCCGAGGGCTTTGCGACTATATTATGGAAAGACTCCTCAAGATGGGAGGAAGCCTGCGAGGTCATGAAGCTTACGGCACAGGACCTTAAAGCTCTGGGCGTATGCGACAGGATCATCGAGGAGGGCGAGGGCGGCGCTCAGAATAACAGAGAAGCCGTTTTAAAGGCGGTTAGAGCCGAGCTGGAAAGCAGCCTCGAGGATATGTCAAAGGAAAACGGAGCAAGGCTGGCGGAAAAGCGGTACAGGCGGCTCAGGAGCATAGGAAAAAATATAAACAAGAGAAAGGCGGACATCGTTTAAGTGAACGGAATAAGGATAATAGGCGCAGGAAAGGCCGCGGGAGATAAGGTGGTCACCAACGCCGATATGGAGAAGATAGTCGATACCAGCGACCGATGGATAACAGAAAAATCAGGCATCCGTTCCCGATATTTCGCGGAAAGCTTAAGCAACGGCGACATGGCCTTTGAAGCCGCAGCCGCAGCCATAAGAGACGCAGGGGTCGAGACCGAGGACATCACCGTCTGCATAGTATGTACCTTTACGCCTGACGATCATACGCCCGGAGTGGCGTGTCAGACGGCAGGCAGGCTGGGACTTCCCGAGACGACGTTGAGCTTCGATCTCAACGGAGCCTGCTCCGGCTTCATATACGGCTGTGTGACAGCCATGGGGCTTTTGAAACCATTCGGAGGATACGCCCTGATAATAGGAAGCGAGAAGATATCTCCTCTCATGAATATGGGGGATCGCGCGACCTGCGTTCTCTTCGGAGACGGAGCTGGAGCAGTAGTGGCGGAGCTTAGCCCCGAGGCTGAATTCGCATATTACGGAGGCTGTATTCCCGACAACCGTGTTCTCAGGTGCGACGGTAGGACCCACTTCATCAAGATGGAGGGTCAGGAGGTCTACAGATTTGCTGTCAGCAAGGCTTCCCACAGCATTTCAGAGCTCATGAGGAGGGAAGAGCTGACGGACGGCGATGTGGATTATTACGTCTGTCATCAGGCCAATGAGAGGATAATCGACAACGTAGCCAGAAGAGTTTCCGAGAACGGAGAGAAGTTTTTCAAAAACGTTCAGAGCTACGGCAATACTTCAGCGGCCAGCATACCCATTGCCATAGCAGAAATGCGGAAGGCCGGAATGCTTGAAGGCAGGAAGAAACTTCTCTGCGCAGGCTTCGGAGCGGGACTGACTTACGGAAGCATGTATATTGAATTTTGCGAAAAAAGGTAGAATATATGAAGATAAATGAACTTTTGAACATAGAATTTCCAATAATACAGGGCGGAATGGCCAACATAGCCACCGGCAAATTCGCGGCGGCCATATCGGAGGCAGGTGCGCTCGGAATAATCGGCGCTGGAGGAATGAGCGCAGATAAGCTCAGAGCTGAGATAAGAGAGTGTAAGTCTCTTACAGGCAAGCCGTTCGGAGTGAACATAATGCTGATGAATCCCGAAGCCGACAGGATGGCGGAGGTAGTGGCCGAGGAGAAAGTCGCCGTCGTCACGACGGGGGCGGGAAACCCGGGAAAATACATAGAGCGGTGGAAGAGCTGCGGAATAAAGGTTTTCCCTGTGGTATCGGGAGCCTCCCTTGCAAAGCGGCTGGCTTCTCTGGGCGTTGACAGCGTGATAGCTGAGGGCTGCGAAAGCGGCGGCCACATAGGAGAACTGACTACAATGGCTTTAGTGCCTCAGGTTTGCGACGCTGTAGATATTCCAGTCATAGCGGCCGGAGGCATAGGCGACGGCAGACAGCTGGCGGCGGCCTTTGCCCTGGGAGCCTGCGGAGTTCAGGTCGGCACCTGTCTTTTGGTCAGCGAGGAATGTCCTATACATGAAAATTACAAGGAGGCCGTGATAAAGGCCAGGGACAACAGCACCACCGTCACCGGAAGAAGCGCCGGCGCACCTGTGAGGGTCATCAAAAACTCCATGACGAGAGAATACACGGAAATGGAGAAAAAAGGCGCGGAGCTGATGGAGCTGGAAAAGTTTACATTGGGCTCGCTCAAGAGGGCAGTATTCGAGGGCGATGTCAAAACAGGCTCTCTGATGGCCGGCCAGGTGGCGGGTATGATGAAAGAGATACTTCCGGCGAGGAAGATATTTGAAAACATGATGAAAGGCTATGAAAATGTCAGAATCAAATAAAGGTAGGAAGCTGTCTTTCGCCGAACCGGCGCGCGGCTCTGATACCTCAAAGACTTCGGGAATGTCTGCGCGCAGCGACGCCGATAGGCTCTCGGGCAAGCTTTCGGGCAGGCTTTCGGGCAAGCTTTCCGAGCTCAGTCATCCGCTTATACAGGGCGGCATGGGCATAGGCATTTCCATGGGAGGTCTGGCGGGAGCAGTAGCGGCAGAGGGGGCGATGGGAGTCATCTCAACAGCCAATATCGGCTTTACGGAGGAAGATTTCTGGCAGAATCCCGACGGAGCGGCGGAGCGTTCTCTGCGCAGAGAAATACGCAAGGCCCGGGAGATATCAGGCGGCAAGGGCTTATTGGCCATAAACGCCATGGTCGTTACCAACAATTACAGGCGAATGGTGGAGGCTGCCGCCGAAGAGGGTATAGATGCCGTTATTTCAGGCGCGGGGCTTCCTCTGGAACTGCCTGAGCTGCTTGCGGGCAGCGACGTTTTGGCTGCGCCGATAGTATCGGGAGCTAAGGCTGCCAGAACTATAACCAATCTGTGGAGCAGGAGATACGGAAGAACGCCTGATTTCATAGTGGCTGAGGGCAGCATGGCGGGAGGCCATCTCGGCTTCGGCGAGGAGGAGCTGATGGACGGGAGCTGCAAGCCGCTTGAAGAAATCGTGGCAGATATAAGACGGCTGCTGCCTGAGCTTCCCATCTTCGCCGGAGGCAGCGTATTCGACAGAGACGACATAGATAAGATGATTAAAGCCGGAGCCGACGGGGTTCAGATAGCGACCAGATTCATAGCTACAGAGGAATGCGACGCTTCCGACGGCTACAAACAGACGATAATCGACGCGACAGAGGACGACGTGATGATAGTTAAAAGTCCGGTGGGCATGCCCGGCAGAGGACTCAGAACGCCCCTTACGGAAAAGACAGCCAAGGGCCTGAGAGTTCCTCCTCAAAAGTGCATAAACTGCATAAGGACATGCGAACCGAAGACCACGCCCTACTGCATAAATAAAGCGCTGATAGAAGCATATAAAGGCAACTATGAGGAGGGGCTTTTCTTCTGCGGAGGCAACGTCGGCAGAGTAAACGAGATGACTACCGTGAGGAAGCTTATAGAAGAGCTGTTTCCACGGCAGAAAGGAGAATGAGGATGAAACTGGGATTTTTATTCGCAGGACAGGGAAGCCAGAAAGTCGGAATGGGAAAGGATTTCTGTGAGAAATACGAGACTTTCGGGAGGATATTCGACTGCCTGACTGACGACGAAAGGGCTGCGGTCTTTGCAGGTCCGGCGGAAAGGCTGTCGGACACGAGATATACTCAGCCGGTAATGGTGGCATTTGCGGCAGGAGTTACGGAGCTTCTCAGGGGAAGAGGTGTCGAGCCGAAAATGGCGGCAGGACTCAGCCTCGGCGAATATTCGGCTCTTTCGGCTGCCGGAGTATTTTCTCCCCAGGAGGCTGTCGCTCTCGTGAGAAAGAGAGCCGAGGAAATGAGCAGAGCTTCCGAGGGCGTCGACTGCGCGATGTCAGCGGTGCTGGGAGCGGACAGAAAAACCGTCGAGGAATGCTGCGGCGAAGCCTCGGGGCTGACTGGAGAAAAGGTTCAGCCTGCCAATTTCAACTGCCCGGGGCAGATAGTGATTTCAGGGGAAAAGACTGCCGTCTCCAGGGCGGCGGAGCTGCTGACGGAAAGGGGAGCCAAGAGATGTATGAGCCTTTCTGTAAGCGGCCCCTTTCACACGGAATTCATGAGGCCGGCAGGAAAGGCTCTCGAGGAGGTTTTCAAGGATACGAATTTCGGAGAAATGAAATTCCCCGTCATATTTAACGCCACGGGCCGCGAAAAGGGAGAGGACGAGACTGTGGCTCAGCTCCTTGTAAGGCAGGTTTCCTCGCCCGTATATTTCGAGGACACCATAAGGCTCATGGAGGAGCAGGGCATAGACGCCATCATTGAGATAGGCCCGGGCAAGGCTCTTTCGGGCTTTGTAAAAAAGACGGCGCCGAGCATTAAGCTTTTTAACATAGATACGGCCGAGGACTTTGAAAGAGTGTCCTCTGAGATAGCGGCGCAAATCGCTGAGCAGCAGAGCTAAAATACTTCAGGAGGACTTATATGGAAAGAAAAACTGCAATAATTACGGGAGCAGCAAGAGGCATAGGCCGGGCGACGGCAATAAAGCTGGCTTCGGCAGGCTTCAATATCGTTGTAAATTACTGCGGAAGCGAGCAGGCCGCCCGCGAGAGTGAGGTTCTCTGCAAGGAAAGCGGCGCGGAGACGCTCGTCATACGGGGTGACGTGGCACGCGAGGAGGACTGCGCGAGGATAGCAGAGGAAACCTTGGCGCGCTTCGGCAGCATAGACGTGCTGGTGAATAACGCTGGAATAACGAGAGACGGCTTACTCATGAGAATGGAGGAAAAGGATTTCATGGCGGTTATAGATACCAATCTAAAGGGCACCTTTCTCATGACCAAGGCTGTGAGCAGGCAGATGCTTAAGCAGCGCAGCGGCAGGATAATAAATCTTGCCAGCGTAGTCGGCATAGCGGGAAACGCAGGCCAGGTCAATTACTCCGCCAGCAAAGCCGGCATCATCGGGCTGACAAAATCCTTTGCTCTTGAGGTGGCGGCCAAGGGAATCACGGTGAACGCCGTGGCTCCGGGATTCATAAAGACCGACATGACAGACGCGATGACAGACGCGGCAAAGGAAAATGTGCAGGGCTCCATTCCGCTCAGGAGGATGGGAACTGCCGAGGATGTGGCGGACGTCATCGCTTTCCTTGCGGGAGACGAAAGCAGCTACGTGACCGGTCAGACCATATGCGTCGACGGCGGCATGTGCATGAGATAATTTCAACAATCATGCTGCCGCGGCATGGCAGAGATAAGGAGAAGCCGGACTGCCTGAGCGCAGGACTGTGATATAAATTTGAAGAGGTAAAACTGATATGAAGAGAAGAGTGGTTGTAACGGGATTCGGAGCTGTTTCCCCTATAGGAAACAACGCTGCTGAAATGTGGAGGAACGCAGCAAACGGCGTCTGCGGCATAGACTTTATCAAAAGCTTCGACACGTCGGAGCATAAGGTAAAGCTGGCAGGGGAGGTGACAGGCTTCGATCCTTGTGATATAATGGACAAAATGCAGTCGAGAAGAACGGCAAGATTTACCCAGTTCGCACTGGCGGCAGCTCATGAGGCTTTCGATATGAGCGGACTTGATATGGCGAAAGAGGATCCGTCCAGATGCGGAGTCAACATTTCCAGCGGAATCGGCGGACTGGGAGTCATAGAGGAGGAGCACAGCAAGGGAATAAAGAGGGGCTTTGACAAGGTTTCGCCTCTCTTTGTCCCTATGGCTATAACCAATATGGCGGCAGGAATGACGGCTATAGAATTCGGCTTAAAGGGAAGCTGCCAGTGCATAGTGACCGCCTGCGCCTCGGCGACCAACGCCATAGGAGAGGCGTTCAGACAGATAAGAGACGGATATCAGGATATAATGATGACGGGCGGAGCAGAGAGCTGCATATCGGAGCTGGGAATAGGAGGCTTCACATCAATGAAAGCTCTTTGTGAGACCAACGAGCCCGCCAGGGCTTCGATTCCTTTCGACAAAGAAAGATGCGGCTTCGTCATGGGAGAGGGAGCCGGCGTCCTTATCCTTGAGGAATACGAGCACGCAGTTCAAAGAGGCGTGAGCATAATTGCCGAGGTGGCGGGCTACGGTGTCAACTGCGACGCCAACCACATAACCGCGCCGTTGGAGGACGGCAGCGGAGCGGCCGCCTGTATGGCTCAGGCGCTCAGAGATGCCGACATAGAAAAGGAACTGATAGGATATATCAACGCTCACGGAACCTCCACGCCGATGAACGACAAGTGCGAGACGAAAGCTATAAAGGAAACTTTCGGCGAACATGCGTATAAGCTGGCTGTTTCGTCCACCAAGTCTATGACGGGGCACCTCCTGGGAGCCTCCGGCGGAATAGAGGCAATATTGACGATCTGCGCATTGAAAGACGGTTTCCTGCCGCCGACGATAAACAACCGCGTGGCTGACGAGGAATGTGATCTTGACATCGTTGCCAACGAGGGCAGAAAGGCAGATATAGAATATGCCATGTCCAATTCCCTCGGCTTCGGAGGACACAACGCTTCGGTTATTTTCAAAAAAATATAAGACGGGAGATCAGAAAAATGACGCTCAGCTCAGATGAAATCAAAAAAATAATTCCTCACAGATATCCGTTTCTGCTGGTCGATAAGATAGTGGACATGGAGCCGGGCAAGTGGGCAAGAGGAATAAAATGCGTATCTGCGGGAGAAATGTATTTTGCGGGGCACTTTCCGCAGAGGCAGATAATGCCGGGGGTACTGATAATGGAAGCCCTCGCCCAGACGGGAGCCGTAGCCATCCTGTCGCTTCCCGAAAACGAGGGGAAGATAGCTGTTTTCGGCGGAATAAAGAACTGCCGCTTTAAGACGCAGGTGGTGCCGGGAGACGTGCTGGAGCTCAGCTGCGAAATTACGGAGAAGCGCGGGCCGGTCGGCTTCGGAAAAGCCGTCGCCAAGGTGGGAGACAGGATTGCGGCTCAGGGAGAGATAACGTTTGCAATCACGGATTAAGGAGACTATTGTCATGTTGGAAGAAAGATTTGCTGAAATCTATACCAAGTTTAAGATGAGCCTTTATGCCAAGGTTTTTAAGCAGCTGGACGACAGCTATGACGGACTTTCGGCAGTCGAGGTGTTCTGCGTAGAGGTCATATACGCGCTCGGCAGACCGACCATCAATGAATTCGCAAGCTTCTGCAAGCTTTCTCCTCCAAATGCCGCGTATAAGATAAACAATCTGGTTCGCAAGGGATATATAATCAAGGAGCAGAGCGCGGAGGACAAGCGTGAGTATCATCTTCAGGTTACGGAAAAGTATATGAAAGATTACGGCATTACCTACGATTATATGAATGTGGTAATGAAGCGTATCAGAGAGAGGTTTTCAGAGCAGGAGGTACAGGCGCTTGAGGGGATTTTGGACATAATTTCCACCGAGCTGATGCCCGAGGTGAAGCTGACGAGAAATTTCGAGTTTGAAAAATAAGGCCATACAGCCACTTATGCGCAGGCCTCAGAGCCGCCTGAGCCGCGGCCTCGAAGATGTCTGCAAGGTGTCTGCGCTCGGCCTCGACGACCTTTCACGAAGAAACTTTTCTGCGCGGGAGATTAAGATATTTATTTTTTCTGTTTCGAGGTATATAATATTCGAGGTATAATAAACGCAATGATTAGGATGTTCAGCTTCGCTGCAAGGAAGCTTTTATTGAACCACTTCCCCAAACTTGCTTTGTGGTATAATGAATCCGACATCGTATTGTTCGGCGTTGCCGCAAAGTAGGATTCATTGAATCACTCTGCCAAACTTGCTCTGTGGTATAATAATAAAAGAGTTCACATGACCTGCGAAGAGAGGAGAAACGCTCCGCATATGAATAAAATCAGATTCACACTGTCGCCGACTTTCAGCGCCTTTGCGCTCATAGGGCTGTTTACCTTTATATTTCTCGGAGCCGAATATCTATATGTCAATATGCTGTCTCTGACCGAGGCGGAGGACAAAACGGTGGTCTCTCAGAACTATATGCTCGGCATAAGCGCCGTAGGCTTTATTCTGTATCCCCTGCTTTACGGCAGGGTGAGCAGGCGCGCCGACGGCATAGGTATCACCCTTGCTGCGTTCATAGGCATAATATCTCTGTTCATCATACAGAGACATCTTTCATACGTGCAGACCGTCGCGGCAGGAGCCATACTGTTTCTTATCCTTGGAGCTCTCGGAAGCGCGGTTCACTATATGGCTGTCTGTATGCTCGAGGCTGACAGGAGTCTTGGCAAAACCGTAGGAGGAGCTTATGCGGCGGGCATACTTCTTCAGTTCTTCAACAATAATTTCGTGGATATTGAAACGGCAGAGGCGATAATACTGTCGCTGTTTTTCGCCGTCATGATAGTGCTGCTGTTTGAGACGAGGCAGAGATTTGGATATTACAATGTAAAATCGGCCGGCATGGATTCTTCTGAAATTCGGTATGCCGACAGAAAAAAGACTGCGGCTCTGCTGGTTGCAGTCTGCGCCCTGATGGCCATGGCTTTCAGCACTCTGGATAACGCCGTCACCCTGTTCCATGCCTCGGGCGCCGTCGACATAGGGGAATGGCCGAGACTTCTGCTCGCACTGAGCGGTCTGGCGGCAGGCTTCCTGTTCGATATACAGAAGAGAAAGTACATGAGCATAATCATGTACTGCGTCATGATGCTTTCTACCCTGTGCGTGGCGGTGCTGAAAAACGACGGCATGTTCATCGTAGCCCTTGCCTCTTTCTACCTTTCGGCAGGCTTCTTCGTGGTATTCTTTACGGTCAGCTTCATGGAGCTGTCGCGATATATGAAAAGGCCGGCTCTCTGGGCAGGCATGGGAAAAGCGGTCAACAACATGAGCGCCATGGTCATGGCCAACGGCTCCGTACACATGCTGCTGCTGGGGAGCACTATGGCAATGATAGCTTCCGCCTTGGCGCTGTTCGTGGCCATAAGCGTTACTACGGCGGCATATACGCTTAGCTTCATAAAGATGGCAAGGCAGCAGAATATAATTAGAGAGGATTCCGAGCTGAACAACTCCGACCAGCTGACAAAGCTTCCCGATTTTGCGGAAAGCTTCTCTCTTACGGCGAGGGAGCGCGAGGTGCTTCAATGTCTTTTGACTCACGACGACAGCGTGCAGAATTTAGCCTCGAGGCTTTACATGTCGAGACCGGCTCTCTACAGGCATATCGCCAACATGAATGAAAAGACGGAAACCAAGAGCAGAATAGGGCTCATGCAGTTCTATTTCTCGTGGCAGGACGATAAAAAAGAAGAATGAGACAAATGTAAACTTACAATCACCGACCGTATGTGGTATCTTTCAGGAAAGCCATATGCGAATCGGTGATTTTTTAATGGGAGAAAAAATGAAAATCTTTAAAAGCTGCGGAAAAAAGAAATTTGCCGTCATTGCGGCAGTCATGCTCGCTGTCCTTTCGGTCGTCGGCTGCTCGGGAGGAGATGACCGAATAGAGACCATACCTGCGGAGACGGCGGAGGTCGAGACGGAAAAATACGAAAACGAGGATTTCAGCATGGAGATACCCAAGGGCTGGAAAGTGACCTACGGAGGCAGCGGAATGTATCATTCCATAAGAGTACAGGACCCCGATGAGCCGCTGAACCAAATGTTCGTGCTGCTAAAGGCGGACGCTCTTCTTCACAGCGAGGAGGGCAAAAAGGCATGGCAATATAATTACGACAGCGGAAGCAGCGGAGCATATCTATTCACCTTAGCCCCCGTGCTCAGCGAGCCGTCGACTGAAAGCTTTTTTAAGATTTTTCCTCAATATGTAAAATTCGCCAAGGAGGCAGAGCCGTCGTATGCGTCCTATGAATTTCCGGAATTCAGCGATTTCAGCGTGGTTGAAAGCTTCGACGCTCCGGAAAGCCCGCTGAAAGACTATTCCATAGGAGAAAAAATTCTCAGAGCCGATTTCAATGCGGGCGGAAAGGCCGGAGAGGGAATGTTCTCGGCTGCGGTGACCGACTTCGGAAGCGTAAGCATTGCGGCGGGAAATCCTGTCGGTTATACGATTCCGTCGGCTGACGGCGGATATTACATGGCATATAACGTCATGGCGATAACGGCTGCCAAGGACAGCTTCATAGACTGGGAGGAGACCCTGACGTCGTGCATGGGAACCCTCGAATATTCCGAAAGCTACGTCAACGCGACAAAGCAGGCAGGGCAGGAGCAGGTAAGGCAGTCGATGGAAATCAGCAAAAATAACGATGCGATCCTGAGCGGGATAATGTCATCATGGGAAAACAGGAACAAGAGCGCGGACATAGCAAGTCAGAAGCAGAGCGATGCAACTCTCGGATATGAGAGAGTATACGATACTGAGACGGGCGATATATACAAGGCTGAAAACGGCTTTACCGACGGATACGACGGGGATCGCTTTGAGCCGATAACAGACGATATGTATGCTGAAGCTATAAGCGGATATATAGAGTAGAGTGAATGTCAACGGTAGCTTGCAACGCTGCAAGACCGTTTCGCTGAACGGAGATGAATTGATGGAAGCTGTTAAAAAAATGCTGCCTTATGTAAAGAGATATGTCCTCTTGGCAATATACGACGTGCTCGATAAGGAGGGCTGTATCTATGAGCTCAAGGAGGCTAAGGTAGAAGCGGAAATCTGTGTGTACGACAATACGAGCCTGTTTTCCCTGTCTGTGGCCGAGGGCTCATTGGGAACAGAGCTGACCGTGGAAATAATAAGACCCCGCCCCGAGCTTTCGCCTGATGGCAGGCACAGAGCCATATCCGCCGTAGCAGACAGGATAATACAGTACCTGGAAAACGAGCTGCTCATGGGCAGGCGTAAATCGTTCAAGCCGTCCACTGCAATAGATACGGGAGATGTCGCCCAAGCATGACAGAGGCCGGAAGAGAGCGTCTTGCGCGGCCGCAGACCAGCGGAGGACTCTCTCTTCTGTCCTTGGCGACAAGGGACAGAGCTATGACTTAGCTTTTTTAAAACGAGATATGAAAGGAGAAATGTGAAATGAAAAGAAAAATCTTTTCGATTTTCGCAGCCGTCTGCCTTATGGCCGCTATGACGACTACGGCCTTTGCAGCCCAAGAGACTGCGGGAACAATTCCTACGGGGCCTGCGCTGTCATTTGAGACGGCTGCGAAGCTTCCTAGTGAAATTGAGACCGTTGCGGATCTCGCAGGCGGGGAGACGATCGAGGGAGCTTCATGGGACGAAGCGACGAATACCCTTACTCTCACAGGCTTTAACAGACCTGAACTCATTCTTTACGTAAATAACGCAGGAGATGACTTTACGGTAAAACTGTCAGGAGATAACAGCCTGGCAGGTATAAGAGTTTTCGGAGACATCGAGCTTACGAGCATCACCTTTGCAGGAGAGGGCTCTCTCACCGTCAACAAGAACGGTCAGAACTTCAGCGGAGCAGCCATATTTGTTCAAAACGGCTCCATGACGGTCAAGACAGGCGTCCAGCTCACCTCCTACAAGGAGGCCGACAGTGAAAACGGCGCTGGCCACAACCTGTACTTCATGAGCGATTCGGGACTTCTCATCATAGACATCGGCAGCGTAGCCTCAGGCCCGCTTATGGAGAATCCAGATATTAAGACAGGAACAGCCTTTGATATACCTGTATTCACCGTAACAAAGGCTGTGGAAACAAAGCTGGAAGCAAGCAGCGGAATCAATGTGACCATAGGCAAGGAGCTTCCTGAGGGAGCTTATCTGGCGGCAGATACTATGGCAGCAGAAAGCATATTCCAGACAAGACCTGAGCTCAAGGAGGAGCTTGACGGTTTTCTCACCGTGTATCAGATTTCAGTAAGAGGAGCTGAGGGCGCGATAGACATCAAGGACACGAAAGTAAAGGTAAGCCTCCCTCTCACCGACGTTCTGAAAGGGCATAAGTATTATCAGGCCGTATATCTCGGAGATAAAATAGAGCGTTACGACGCCTGGATAGAGGGCGACAATCTTGTATTTGAACCCACTCACCTGAGCGAATACGCTATCCTCGGCTCCGACAAGCCGTTTGAAAAGGCAGGAACCGATGTTCCGAAGACGAGCGACTCGGGCGCAGCTTCGGCTCTGCTGATCATGGCGATCGCAGCAGCAGGCGCGGCTATGGTTGTCAGGGCAAAAAGGCTTGAAAAATAATTATTAAGGTGAACTGACCAAAATGGTTAAAAGCAGGAGGGAGCTGGTGAGAAGCGGCAGAAGCCGCGGAGCGGAAGCTCCCTTTTGCCTTGCCGAAGTTCTCTTTTACCTTGCCGAAGCTCCCTTTTGCCTTGCTGAAAAAACCGGCGCGACTTTTTTATTTAAGTCTCCTTTTTTTGATTTGAGTTTTCCCTTTAATATTGAGTATTTCTGCTGGTCATGTTAAAATATAGAAAATTATACAGGATAAAGGCAGGTGTATTAAATGGAAAACAGTTTGAGAGAGGCAATGGAAGCAAAGACGAGAGAGCTTATAGCGGCTCCTACTTGCAGCAGCGAGACCAAGGAGGCGGCGGAACGCTGGCTGAGCGCTCTCGGAACGGAGGCTGAAAGGGCTGAAACGGAAAGCTACATCAAGGAGCTGGAAGAGGATATAATGCCTATAGATCAGCTTATAGGCTTTGCAGGCTCAGACGCAGGAAAGGAATATTTCGGAGCCGAGACGGCAGAGGGAATAGTTTCTCACGCAAGAGAGATAAAGGCCAGCGGCGCGAAATACTGCGATTGTCCGGCTTGCCTGATAGTAAAGGACATCTTGGACAAAAAAGAAGAAATGCTCAAATAAATTCAGAGCCGAATACGATGTACGGAGAGAAAAGAGGGCCTATGCAGACAGCCCTCTTTTTTTCCATATATTTTTGCCCGATAAGCTTATGCTTTTATCTCCTGATCCTTTCAATGCGGCTGCGGATAAGACCTCCTGCCGCAGCGGAAAGCTGGTTTATGTTTTCTATTCGTATGAAATCGTTGCCGTATATGCTGCGCGCCGCTTTCGTATCGTCATCTCTGCCGTTAAGTATCGCCATGACTTGAATGTCTTTCTTTCGCAGTGCGCGCACCTCCTCGGCGGTATTTTCAACGCCTGCCTTTCCCGAGTAGTCGAGACTGATTATTCTGCCCAAGGAGGGGTCTGGAGGCAGCTTTCTGTCGTCGTTCGGCGAAGCGTCTGTCAGAACTATAAGCAGATGTCTGTCGGTTTCGGAGCTTTCCATAAGCTTTTCTATGCCTCGGAAAGCGAGACCGTCTCTGTTCCAGCCCGCGGCGAAATAGTCGAAAATACGGCGCAGGCCTTTGTCTCCGTTGACCCCTGACGCGGCAGGAGAGGCGCTTTCGTAGCCGCAAAAACGGCGAAGCACCGTAAACCCTCTTATGCTCATAAATGAGCTGACCTGAATGGGTATACCGCAGATACGGAGGGCGGCGGCTATGATGTATGCCTGAGCGGCGATGAGCTCCTGCACCTCTATGCGCGAGGCGGAGGCGTCCAGCAGCAAATCGACGGAAAAATCCGCCTGCTCCTCTCGGATAACGTCCATAAATACGCGCGGATCCGAAAGCTCTGTGGCGCGCCATACGTAGGCAGGATTGAATATGCCGCTTTTGCTCAGAACAGGCAGAGGCTGCGAATGAACGAGCAGAGAATTGCGTATCTGCTCCGCAAGGCGCAGAATGCTACGCTGATACAGAAGCCTGTGCTTACTGTAGTATTCTCTGTTTCTTGCAGCCTGAGCCTCGGCGTCGCTCAACTCGTTAGAGCGGCTTCCCATGCCCAGAGCGCCTGAGGTGAAATGAAGCCTGCAATTTTTGTGAGGCCCTGTGCACAGAGCGTCGTTTATCTTTTCTGCTTCCTCAGCGGAAAAAAGCGACGAGCCGAAGCATTCTTCTATATAGAGGAGATCCTTTCCGCCGGGAGGTGATTTGAGCTTTCGTGAGGACGGGGCGGAGCTGCTTCTGAAGCTGACCACGGCAGTATCCGACGGCTTTCCGAATACGAGGCCCTCTGTTCTCACCGCTCCGAGGGGAAGCCTGCTTCTTAAATGCCTTAAGCTGTTGCGAATACGGGCGAGCGCGGTCAGGAGGCTTCTCTCGTCGAGACCTGCGGGCGAAAGGTGATAATATTTTCGGAAGATTCTCAAGGACTCTGTCTCAATGTCCTCAGAGGTCATATCGCCGCCGAACTTAAGCTCCTCATAAAGGCTTCTTTCCTTGGAGCTGATAAGCCTCGGCTCCTGTCCGAGCAGCTCGCGGCATTTGGCGGCCTGGAGCGCATGGACAGAGCTGTTCATAGCCATCCACTGCTGCCTTGAAAGCTTTTTCTCACACGCCAAAAATTGCTCCGCATGCCTGATACGGAGCTCCTTTAGCAGAGGACGGAGCTCAGACTCTCTCTCATAGGTGGAATTTTCCAAGGCTATCCAGAGGAGTCCGTCAAGCGTTTCGCGAAACACGGAAAGCTTCAGCCTGTCGAAAAGGCGTTCCATGATGTCGCGGTCGTACCACTTGCGCGCATATCCGATTATTGAATTCATATAGAAGTCAGGGCTGCCGTCAGGAAAAAAAGCCGTGAATTCAGGCTGAAAATCGTACTCGCCGGCGGCTGTCCATATTACGTTGAAGATTCTCCTCTTAAGAGAGGAACTGGTATTGTCGCTCATTTGATTATCGCTGATCCTTGATTTTACTGCGGCGCGTCGGAGCTCCGGCGGCTGTCGAACATGGCCTCGCGCGTGGCCGAGGCGGATATTCTTGACGAAATTATGTCTCTTATGAGAGTCTGTTCATATTGGTCAAAGGTCTTGTTGGTTATGCCCATGTCCAGCGCCGAATATACGGGCAGACCGGCCGTTATCAGCCTTATGGCGTCTAGGAGGCCGCGCAGGTCGACTGAAGCGGAGGTTATTTCTCCGCTCAGGCTTTTTTTGCTGATGTCCTTGAAAAGCCCTGAAAAATCCTCCACATACCGTCTTTTAAGCTGAGGAAATTCGCCTGCGATGAGCCGTTTAAGGTTGTCCTCTGAAATCTCGGGCATACGTATGATGACAAAACGCGAGGCGAGGGCCTCGTTCAGCTCTCTCGTGCCCGCATATCCGTAGTTCATGGTGGCTATAAACCGCGAGGCCGGATTGACGGTAAAATCCCTGTATCCCGGAATATGTACTGTTCGCCTGAAATCCAGTATCGAGTGGAGAACGGCGAGAGCCTCGTTTCTTGCCATGTTTATTTCGTCCAATATGCAGAAGCCGCCCTCCTCTGCGCAGATGTACACTGGGCCGGGGCGGAAGCGAACCTCGCCGTCCTTAAATGTATCTGTTCCTATCATATAGGTGGAGTCCGTATTTATATGAAAGGAAACGTTTTGAACGGGACGTCCGAAAGCTGCCGCCAGATTCTCGGCCAAAACGTTCTTGCCCGTAGCCTTGGAGCCTACAAGCATTATATTTTCGCCGCAGAGAAGAGCTGCGGCCGCCTGCTCCCAAACCTCTCTGCTGTAGTAGAGGTGTTTCGGCCGTTTGATTTCTTCGGCAGCGGTGTTATCGGACATGCCGTTTATCCGGCGAAAATCCTCTATTCCGCGAATGATTTCGGGAGAGATCTTTTCCTCCCTCAAAAAGTCTAGCATCAAATGTCCTCCGAAAGTTTATTTATCCATATTGTAACATAAAAAACATGTTGCAGTATAAAAAAACATATTATAGCATAAAAAACATGCGGCATACAGCCGTTTTCGACTGTATGCCGCATTTTAACGACGGTTCTCATACCTTTAATGCCTGACTACTCGATGGTAACTTTCTTGGAATCAGGCAAAGCCTTAGGAGATTCTTTAGGGAAAGAAACAGTCAAGATACCGTCCTCGTATTTTGCCTTGACGTCCTCAGGCTTCTTATCTCCGATGTAGAAGCAGCGGGACAGCGAGCCTGCGTAACGCTCCTGACGGATATAGCGGCCCTTCTTGTCTTTCTTTTCCTTGTCCAGCCCCTTGGCGGCGCTGATGGTCAGATAACCGTTTTCAACGTCCACCGATATTTCGTCTTTCTTAAAGCCGGGTAGATCGACCTCCAGCAGATAACAATCGTCTTTCTCCTGAACGTCTGTTTTCATCAGATTTTTTCCGTGCTTTCCGTAGAGCGCGCTGCGGCTTTCAAGCAAGTCCTTTCCGAAGAAATCGTCAAATAAGTTTTCACTAAAGATACTAGGTAACATGATACATACCTCCATTCGTTTATATATAATTTTATTTATTGTCTAATTTTATCTATTGCTTACCCCTTTTGATTTGCTGTCAATCTCTCGTTGACGGAGAGACAAAGCCGTGTACGATGGAATCCATACCCTCGAGTATGAAAACTATTCCCAGCGTCAGCCCTATTGCCGAATAGCTTACCCAAGGATCCATCAAGCCTATGAAGCCGGCTATGATAAGCAGAACTCCCATCGCCGTAACCCAGCCCCAGCCGCGGATTCCGAAAGCTTTAAGGTCAAACGAATTGACAAAGCGCGAAATGCCTGAAAACAGCAGCCAAAAAGTGAACAGGAACGGCAGCGAAAGCATCGTGAAAGCTTCGTCAAACAGCAGGAACAGCGACATTAGAACCGATAAGATGCCGTCGAGCAAAAGCCAGCCCGCCCCTGTCAGCATCGTATGCCCCTTGGCAAACGCCACGATTTCCACAATTCCCGAAGTCAGAAGCAGCAGTCCCAGAATGAAGCCTGCTGATAAAACTGCAACCTCTTGATGGAACAGGCAATATGCTCCTGCGATGATGAGCAGAGCTCCTGCTACCACGCTTAAAATTCTGATTGCGTTCTTACTCATTTTCATCGTCTCCTTTTCATATATTCTTTCCCTTTGAACAATTCACAGTATAGAACTGGGCTGTTGTTTTTGCACCGGATTGATGATATAATTTAAAAAAATAAATTGTGCTCTCGGCACAAAGAACGGACTGGAAAGGATTTAGGGTAAGCTATGAGTTTGAATTCCATCTTTTTGGATTTTCTCGCATACGACGATACGGAGCGGATAATCCGAGGCGTGAGCGAAGCCTTTGAATGTCCTGTCATGCTGGTAGACAGCGCTTTTCGCGTCGCGGCTCACGCCTGTCCTCCGGGCTTTGAGGATCCCGTCTTTTCAAGCGCGATTAACCGCAGGGAGATGACTTATGAGTTTATCTCCATGATGAAAGAGCATACGGACGGCGGCTCCGGATGTGAAAGCAAAAGCAGTGCAGACGATGAGAGCTGCGAAAAGGGAAGCGAAACGAGAGGCGAAACAAATAAAGGCGGCGGAGCCTCAGGCGGCAGAGAGCGGCTCGTCTCAGGCGGAGGCTTCTATATTAGGATTGAAGGAAGTTCTTATCGGCGGCGGTTTTCCGTGCTCAGGCACGGCGGAGTTTTGCTCGGATATCTGATATGCGTAGATGTACGCGGTGATCTGGAGCGCAGAGCGGAGAATGACCTGCCGTGGATAGAAGCCCTTATCGCAAAGCAGATGATATTCGTATATCATCGCAGGCAAGTGATTTCCAATGACGCGGAGGACGTGCTTTGCCGTCTCCTGGACGGCGAGTACAAGGATGAGACATATTTTCAGATACAGGCGTCGTCCACTTTTTTGGCGTCGCTGGAGGCGGAGCGAATAGCCGTAATCAGCTTGGAGGAATACAGGAGCATGAACTTCATGGAGGACTCCCTGCGAGGAGAGCTGAGGAGAGTATTTTATGCCTCCCATCCTTTCTACTATGACAATCAGGTCATACTGTTTCTGAATAGCAGACATAATTACAGAGACTTTGACAGGCTTATTGAGGAGTACCGGCTCAGGGTGGTAATATCAGATGTGTTCGTCAAGCTGTACGATATGCCTAAGCGATACGCAGACGCGCAGAGCGTAATGGAGAGGATTCTCAGAGACGGAAAAAAACGATTGGCATGGGCGGAGGATTATCACGACGTTCTTCTGCTTTCAAGGATATGCGAAGCGGAGTCTCTCATGCAGCCGAATGTGAGCGCAATAGCCAGGCACGACGCCATACACGGAACGGATTATTGCAGAACGCTTCTAAGCTACCTGCTCAATAACCGCTCTCTTCAGAGAACCTGCGAGGAGTTATGTATGCACCGCAATACGGTGCTGTACAGGATCGATAAGATAAAGGATTCGTTTAATCTCGATTTGGATGACCCAAAGCAGCAGTTCAGCGTGACGCTTTCGGCGGCCATGGCGGTTTTCAGACAGGATGAGGAAAGCTTCGTCCAGCCTCGCCGCGGCGGCGCGAATATTAAGTAAACGGCAAGAAAAATGTCAGGAAAATGGTAGAAAAATGGCAGAAAAATGTCAGGAAAAGCAATTTTTAAGAAATATTATGTTTACATACCACTAAAATTTTGGTATATTATATCGGAAATAAATTCACTGAATCCCTAAGAGAAAAAGGAGGTAAGAGATATGATAACATTTATTATCGGTCTTGCGGTCCTGTTCGTCGGAGCAGCTTTCTACGGAAAGTTCTGCGAAAAGGTATTCGGACCGGATGACAGAAAAACGCCTGCTTATACCAAGCAGGACGGCGTCGATTACGTTCCTATGAATGGGTGGAAGAACAGCTTGATTAATCTGTTGAATATAGCGGGAACAGGTCCTATTCTTGGACCTATTCAGGGTATTCTTTTCGGACCTATAGCGTTCATAACCATTCCTATAGGCAACATCATCGGCGGAGCTATGCACGACTATTTTTCAGGAATGATTTGTCTTAGAGACGGTGGAACTCAAATGCCTGAGATGGTGAGAAAATACAGCAACAAGGGAGTTTACGGAATATATCAGGTGTTTTGCAGCCTGCTGCTTCTCCTTGTAGGCGCGGTGTTTATCTACACACCGGGAGACATTGCAGCCACTCAGGTATTCGGCTTTGACGGAAAGGCCACGTCGGTATCGACATGGGTAATATACGGAGTTATATTCCTCTATTATCTCGTGGCGACGGTATTCCCGATAGACGCAATCATCGGAAGAATATATCCTATATTCGGAGCGATTCTTCTGTTCTCAGCTGTTGGCGTGTTTGTCGGACTCTTCGTCAAGGACTATCCGCTGCTGGAAATTTGGGATGACTGGAACGGAGCGGTATTCGCCTACGGCGATTACTTTGACGCAAACCACTTCATACCGATATTCTTTATAACGGTCGCCTGCGGAATCCTGTCCGGCTTCCATTCGACTCAGACTGCTATAATCTCGCGTACAATCAAGAGCGAGCGCCAGGGCCGCAACACTTTCTTCAACATGATGGTGCTTGAGGGCTTCATCGCCATGGTATGGGCAGCCGGAGCAATGGGAGTTTACAACCTGGGACTTCAGGCTGCGGACGCCTCGCTGGCCACAGGCACAATAGGCGTAATTTGTAAGGATATCCTCGGAAACGTAGGCGGAATCATCGCGCTGGTAGGCGTTATCATTCTTCCTATCACGTCGGGAGATACTGCGCTTCGTTCGCTGCGCCTTGCGATTTCGGACGCTCTGCACATAGACACCAACAATGTGTTTAAGAGATTGAGCCTCGCGGCAGTAATCTTTGCCCTCGTTGCTGGAATACTGGTATTTGCAAAGAGCAATGCTGAGGGCTTCAACATCCTCTGGCGTTATTTCGCATGGTCCAACCAGACTCTTTCACTGTTCGCTTTCCTCGGCATATCCATATGGATGTTCGAGAACAACCGTGCGAAATACGTATGGATGCCGCTCATACCGGGCGCATGGTATGCTTTCATAACCATGACATATATCGCCAATGCCAAGATAGGCTTCAACATTCCTTGGACAGGCGCTTATATCATCGGCGTGGTTGCAGCCATAGCTTATGTGGCAGCTATCGTATGGTACGGTAAAAAACGCGCGATGAACAAAGCTAAAATTCAAGCTACAATTTAATTAGGGCTATAGGACAAAAGTGTTGATAAAAACCGCTGAGACAATGGCAATCGCAAGAGTTTCAGCGGTTTAGTCTTTTTTGAAAAGCTTTGAGGGCGCGGGAAAAGATATGCGGAATATATCGCCGAAAAGACAAAGCAGGGCGCGGGAGCAGGCCGGGAAAAGTAAAAAAAAATATAGACAAACGCAAGCGGATATGGTAATATAATTGAGTGAAATAATTACCTATCGCTTCGTTTTGACGACACTCCGACGTTTTACGAGGCGGCAGGCGTATTGGAAAAGGAGAGACAAGATGATTACTAAAGAGATCAAACAGCAGATAATCAAGGATTATCAGTTAAAAGAGGGAGACACCGGTTCTCCGGAGGTTCAGATAGCGGTTCTGACTTACAGAATCAACGACCTCAACGAGCACTTAAAGGTTCATAAGAAGGACCATCATTCCAGAAGAGGCCTTCTGAAGATGGTAGGACAGAGAAGAAACCTGCTTGCGTACCTGAAAGAGAAGGATTTGGAAAGATACAGAACTCTTATAGCTCGTTTAGGACTGAGAAAGTAGGATTATTTACTGAGTAATTTAAGCGGGGAAAATATCCCCGCTTTAATTTTAGCCGGCTTTAAAGCGAAGATTGCAAGACGCGGCCTCCGTGCTGAAACTGCGGTGGCGGAGCGCGCGGAGTCCGGCGTATATAACATGTTAGAAGAAGAGAGAAGAGAATTAACAGGAGGTAGTTGTTAATTATGGCAAGATTTGAAGATTACAGAACGTTTAAAACCGCAGTGGGAGGCAGACTCCTGCAGCTTGAGATCGGCAAAGTCTGCGAGCAGGCCAACGGACAAGTCATGGTGAAATACGGAGATACGGTGGTCAATGTTACGGTCTGCGCGTCAAAGGAACCTAAGCCTGACATAGATTTTTTCCCGCTTTCAGTGGATTTTGAAGAGAGAATGTACTCCGTAGGAAAGATCCCCGGAGGTTTCATAAAGAGAGAAGGCAGACCCAGCGAGCACGCCATACTCACATCGAGACTTATAGACAGACCTATAAGGCCTCTTTTCCCTAAGGGATATTATAATGACGTAGTAGTGGTGGCTACAGTAATGTCAGTAGATCCGGACTGTTCCCCTGAAGTATGCGGAATGATAGGATCATCGGTAGCTCTGGCTACTTCCGATATTCCGTGGGACGGACCTACAGGCTCTGTCAAGGTAGGAAGAGTAGACGGACAGCTGGTGATAAACCCTACTCTTGAACAGAGAGAAGTCTCCGATATGGACATGACGGTATCCGGAACTAAGGACGCTATCATGATGGTAGAGGCCGGAGCCAACGAAGTGCCGGAGATGGAGATGCTGGACGCTATCCTCTTCGCCCACGAAGAGATTAAAAAGATCGTAGAATTCATAGAAGAAGTGGTCAGAGAAGTAGGCCGTCCTAAGCAGGATGTCACTTTATACAAGCCGCTGGAAGAGATCGATCAGGCTGTCAGAGCTTACGCCGCTCCTAAGATGAGAGAAGCGATACAGACTTCCGATAAGCTGGAAAGGCTCGAAAATATGGACGCAGTAGAGCTGGAGACAAAAGAGCATTTTGCCGAAATCTATCCGGAAGGCTCTAAAGATATAGATTCCGTACTGTACAACATAACCAAAGAGACGGTCAGAGCCATGATACTCGACGAGGGAATACGCCCGGACAACAGAAAGCACGAAGAGATCAGACCTATATGGTGCGAATCTTCGCTACTGCCGAGGGCTCATGGAAGCGGACTCTTCAAGAGAGGGCAGACTCAGGTTCTCTCTGTATGCACACTGGCTCCTGCCAGCGAGTCCCAGACC
>OLRX01000609.1_pt1 | contig 31317 bp, 44 predicted proteins | sample 1672991 | NCBI WGS metagenome assembly OLRX01 (sample SAMEA3136744, study PRJEB25190) | human gut metagenome | biome: human gut; feature: human-associated habitat; material: faeces | place: Austria | collected 2013
TGTGCAGCGGAACGCGCGATGAGGATGTAATGCAGGCCCTGCAGCGCAAGGATGATGCGCAGAACTGGGTGATGGAAAGCCTTAAGGCGAGGATAAGGAGGATTAAGGATGGTAATTAAATTCAACATCCCGATTAGTAACTAAAATTAAAATTTTCCGGGAGAACCGGAGGAAGGAGAACATTATGAATGATTTAACGTTAGTGTTACCGATAGCCATTGGTGGGAGAATATGGGATATTGATTTTCCAGAGCGTCCCGCCCTAGTTATGGGGTATCGAATTGGAAGAATGATGGGAGAAGATGATGCGGATTACGAGGAAAGCTATGAAGATGGAGAGTTATACATCCAATATACAATAGGGGGAGTAGAAGGTTCTTCGCCTGTGTCAAGTATAGGAGAATCCCTCTTTCTGACAAAGGATGAATTGATACAGGCTGTTTCACAAAACTGACATTTTCGATACGAAGGGAGATTAAATTATGTGGAAGATTATATTTACATACCCCGATGGTGTTAAGGTGAAACTGACTAACAGTTCCGTTCGGATGGATAAGCGTATTGCTAACAAGTATTTTGATACCTACGGTTATAACTCTGACGGCGGGGTGTTCCAGCAGTATCCAAAGAAAAAGTACAGGCCCATAGCTATGGCTACTGTGGTGGATATCCTGAATGCTGGTGGAGATTTAGAGAAAGAGATATTAATTGATGCGGATGATTAGGAGGCAGGTATGAGAAAGAAAGGCAGTAAGCAGTTCAAGGTCAGTCGCATCGACCGCAGCAAGGCCCTGGCCGCCCGGGCCGACGAGGCAATCAAGGAGCGCATCCGGACGGCGCCGGCCTACATGTACACCAGCCTGTGCCCGGTTCCGGAGCTGCGCCGGCCGCCGAAGGGAGTGATACGGTATTATGAGACAGTGTTACATAGACAACGGGCATCACGGGTGTGATGGCCAGCGCAACAACAAGGGTAGGATACGGTACGGGTGCTGGGCGTGCCCGTACCTGGATGCGGGAGGAGGTGATGCCGGTGAAACAGACGGTAGCATTGGAGGAAGTGGCCAGGCTGGCCGCAAGGGAAGCCCTTAAGGAGCATGAGAAGCAACTCCGGAGGGAAAAGAGAATAAAGGTATTCCAGAACACCAAGAAGCTGATGGAGAATTATAACCGCATCTGTCAGAGCGTGGAGGAGGGAGTGGCAGAACTGTCCGACATGGATAATGGCGATGAACTGGAGGAGTTCACGGAGGAAGATATCTTTATCAACAGTATCCTCAAGAGCAAGCTCCGGAGCATTGTCATGATAGGACACATAGACAAGTGCTTGAAGCTCTTGGAGGATGAGGAGTGTCGGAAGAATACGCATGAGAAGTATCTGGCTTTTAAGTATAGGTACTTTGATGGTATGGAGCCTAACGAAATTGGAGAGCTTTTGAATTGTTCAGATAGAACGGCAAGACGGTGGGTGACGGAGCTCACTGGGATACTGAGCATATATCTGTTTGGAGCGGATGCAATTATGCTTGATTAAGGGCTTGACAAACTGCGTCAAAATGATGTCCTTGATAAGTCCTTTTGGATGATTTATAATTGTAATATGCAGAATTGGATGAAGCGGAAAGCTGATTGATTTTGCACCCTCCCCCACAAATAGCGGCTACCAGGCGTTACAGCCTGGTAGCTGACTCGCTGGCATTCGACTGCGGCATAAAGCACTGCTGAATATGCTGGCAGACTGAAACACTGGCGTACTGGCGCATCGGGTATCCAGATGCTGGGTACTTAGATGCAGGTACGCATTGTTGCGAGGTAGAGCAGTCTGGCAGCTCGCCGGGCCCATAACCCGGAGGTCGCAGGTTCAAATCCTGCCCCCGCTATTCGGACAGATATTACAGAGCCTTGATTTTCTCCTTTGGATTAGTCCCTGCTGATATGGTGGGGGCTTTTCTTTTGTCAAATTTTGGTGTATACTGAATTTGATTATGGGGAGGAAAAGGATTATGCAATTAAAAGATTATGAATTCGGTTTTGCAGACGCAACCAAGGAATATGTGAGAAAACCAGAAATATTTAAAGATGCGTTTTGTGATACGAGAAATTTCGTCGAAAAGTTAATTAGCGGGTATGATTTTTTACTAATTGGTAGAAAAGGAGTTGGAAAGTCTGCATTTAGTGCTAAGATTCAGTCGTTATCATTAGAATCTAATAGTAAAATTGTAGCACAGGTATTGAATTTAAGTGATTTTGAATTCAGTACTTTTGCAAAAACAGGCATTGATAATAACGTTTCAGGAACACAAAAGTATAAAAGTTCTTGGGATTTTATCATGTTGTTAACAATTTATAAAATATTATTTAATAAGTTAGAAATGATTGAAAGTGATTCGGTCAATGATATTTTAGATTTGTTAGACAAGGCTGGTTTTTCTTTGGAAAATGAGTATAAGTCGGATATTGTAAGATTAACGAAGGTGAAGTTAGGTGCTGGTATAATGCACTTTGATGCAGAATTTGAAAAGAAATATAATACGGCACCAAGTAACTATCTTGAACGCGTATCTGTTATTACAGAAAAAATGATATTAGGATTAAAAGACACATATCTTAATGAGAGACAGGTAATAGTTATTATAGATGGTCTGGATGACATTTTAAGGTATAAAAAGAACAGGGCTGAGATAATTTCTAGTCTAATAAGAAGTGTAGACTATTTAAATGATAAAATTACACAATATAAAAAGAAGATAAAAATTGTGCTGCTTATCCGAGAAGATATTATAGCCATGCTAAATGACCCGGACCTAAATAAGATTATCCAAGATGGAGCACTTATTTTGAATTGGAATAATAGACTTGATGAGTTAAAAAAAATTGTAGAATTAAGATTTCAATTATCAGGTCTTACAGAGCAGGAGTCGATAAGATGTTGGGATAAGATTTTTCCTCCTAAAATTAGAGGAAAATCATCGTGGATGCATGTCATGGACCATACACTGTATAAACCAAGAGATATACTGCAGTTTTTGAAGTATTGTCAAATGGAATATCCGGATAAGGAAAAGTTAACATTATCAGAAACCCAGAGTGTATTAAAAGTGTATTCAAATAAATATTTTATTGAGGAAATGAAAAACGAATTGTCCGGTTTTATTGATGAAGAGCTTATATATATGATTCCTACAGTATTTAGGCGTTTAGGGGGACGTGCCTTTGATTTAAGGGAAATAATTAGATTATTTGATGAACAGTGTAGTAAATGTGTTTCAGAAGATTCCATAAAAACACTTCTTTTATATCTGTTTGATGCAGGATATATCGGACAGTTATTATCAAGTGCTAATAAAAATGGAATCAAAAGGTCTGTAATATTTAAATATCGTAATCCAACAGCGAGAATTGACTACTATCAAAAATTTATCACTCACCAAGGATTGCATAGCGGCTTAGGGGTAAGACTATAAAATGGGATTCCCCGGACTCGCCGGACGGGAACCCCATTAAAAGAGTAGCTACTCGTTAATATTTATACTACAATGATAATCTATTTATACATAATTTACAAGGGATTTTCATAAAAATTTATTAGGACATCAATCAAATACAATATTGGTTGACCCTTCTTATTCTCAAAACAAACAAAGGAAAGGCCGCCTATTCGGCCGCCTCATCCCTACAGAGCTCATCCAGCGTGACGCCCAGAGCATCCGCCAGTTTGATTGCCGTTGATACCCTGCCGTCTCCCCGGGCCTCCAGGTCCTGGATGGTACGACGGGGAACGCCGGACAGTTCAACAAGTTTTGGGACAGATAACCCTTTTTCAGTTCGTATTTCCTTTAATCGCACCGTTTGTTCCTCCTGGAGCATATGACGTAGGTGATGGAGCAGAAAAGCCATGCAGCCCATTTAATCCAATCAAACAGGGTTGGTGCGGCAAATTCACCGTTGAACCCTTCATAGAGGAAAAGTACAGTGAGTACTATCAATATTGTACGGTAAAGTTTCATGTTTATTTCAGCAAATGAATGTGGTATACTATATGTGAAGAAGGAAGGGGCCGAAGCCCCAAACCTTACTTTCGCTTTTTCTTAGACCTTTTGGATTTACTATCTCGTTTCGTCTTAACTATCAGGCAGATGGCGGTGACGATTGCGAGTAGTGCTTCTGAGAGGTCTTTGATTATTTCACTGACTGATTCATTCATTTGCGTTCCTCCTTTCTTTTGATAATATAATTATAGCACGAATTTACGTGCTAGTCAAGCGGAATATAATGATTTTACAAAGTTTTGTATCTGTTATTCATATGCAGATGCTTTTTTATTACCCCAAATAAGGAGGTGAGCCCATGGCATTAACGCCAAAACAGAAGATATTTGCAGATGAATACCTGATTGACCTTAATGCCACCAGGGCTTACAAGGTTGCGTATCCGAGCTGTAAGAAGGATGAGGCCGCGGCTGTCAACGGTAGTAAGCTGCTAAGAAATACTAAGGTTGCGGAATATATCCAGGAGCGCATGAAGGACCGGGAAAAGCGTACTGAGATTACCCAAGATTGGGTGCTGGAGGAGCTGCGGAAGATTGCCAGTGCAAACGGCACCGATTTTGCACATGTTGTGCGGGAGCCGGTTATCCGGAACAACTCTTATGTTGTGGATCCAGATACCGGTCAGATGCAGACAAGGGATGTGGTTCGAATAATCCCGACTGAAGAACTGCCAGAGGAGAAGCGGGCGGCTATCTCCGCAATCAAAGAAACTAAGTTTGGGATAAACGTGGAAACCTATGACAGGGTAAGAGCCCTGGAGCTCCTGGGACGCCATCTGGGGATGTTCAAAGACAAGGTGGAGCTATCCGGCCAGGTCGATATTAATAATCCTTACGCCGGCCTGACAACCGAAGAATTGAAGAAGCTGATACATGGTGGATAGGGAAACCATAATCAGGGGAGCGAAGATGGAGCTTGCACGGCGTGAGTTCTTTTTTTATTGCAATCTTAAAGCCCCGGACTTCTATAAGGAGGACAGAAAGTATCTGGTAGACCTATGCGACGGGTTCCAGGACTTCATCCAGTCTGATGATGAGGTGATGATAGTCAACGAGCCCCCCAGGCATGGAAAAAGCCGCACGGCTGGCCTACTGGTTGAATGGGTACTGGGCAACGACCAGACGCAGAAAATCATGACCGGTTCCTACAATGAGACACTTTCCACCATGTTCTCCAAGAACGTCCGTAATGATATCCAGGAAGAGAAAGCAGATGAAAACCGCATTGTGTTCTCTGATATCTTCCCTGGGGTATCCATCAAGCGCGGTGACGGTGCCATGAACCTGTGGAGCCTGGAGGGTGGATACAACAATTACCTTGCTACATCCCCAACCGGCACGGCTACTGGATTTGGTGCTACGCTGCTCATCATCGATGACCTCATAAAGAACGCCGAGGAGGCCAACAACGAGCTGATTAAGGAGAAGCACTGGACCTGGTTTACGGACACAATGCTGTCGCGTCTGGAGGAAGGCGGGAAAATTATCATCATTATGACCCGCTGGGCAAGTGATGACCTGGCAGGCCGGGCGCTGGAACACTTTAAGGAGGCCGGGGCCAAGATTCGGCATATATCCATGAAGGCCTTGCAGGATGACGGGACAATGCTATGCTCTGAAGTCTTGTCAAGGAAGTCCTACGAAGCCAAGATTAAGGCTATGGGCGCCGACATTGCATCAGCCAACTACCAGCAGGAGCCGATTGACCTGAAGGGCAGGCTGTATACCAGCTTTAAGACCTATTCCGGGGAACTGCCTCAGTTCAAGGAGATACGCAACTATACTGATACGGCGGATACCGGTGGAGATTACCTGTGCAGCATCAACTATGGCGTTACATTCGCAAATGAGGCCTATGTGCTTGATGTGTTGTACACAAAGGAGCCGATGGAGATTACAGAACCAGTAACGGCTAAGATGCTGTTGGCGGGCTCTGTAAATGTGGCGAGAATAGAATCCAACAATGGCGGCCGCGGGTTTGCGCGTAATGTGCGCCGCATCCTGGAGCAGGAACTGGGCAGCAATTACACTACAATAAAGTGGTTCACGCAGACGCATAATAAACAGGCCAGGATATACTCCAACTCTTCCTGGGTAATGGAGCATATTTATTTCCCGGAGGATTGGAAGAACCGTTGGCCTGAATACTATGATGCGATGATAAAATACCAGCGGGAAGGGAAGAACAGGCACGATGATGCCCAAGATGCAACAACGGGAGTTGCGGAAAATTGTAATAAAGGAAGCGGTATGAAAGTCATGAAATAGAGGTGAGAACATGGAACTGGAAGTAATGAAAAAACTGATTAAGAAGTACACGGCGGGACATGGTGATTTCCTGATGCGGCAGGAGACGGCTAACCGGTATTATAAGAATAAAACGGATATACTTTTCAAGCCGGTTAAAAAGAAGGAATCGGACCCAGGAGAGAATCCGCTACGCAATGCGGACAACAGGATTCCGTTTAACTTTCATGGACTCCTAGTCAACCAAAAGGCATCCTACATGTTTACGGCTCCTCCATTGTTCGACCTTGGAGACAAATCAGCCAATAAGGCCCTTACCGCGTTTCTGGGGGATAAATATGCAAAGACCTGTAAAGACCTATGTGTGGATGCCTCTAACGCATCGGTAGGATGGATACATCTGTGGAAGGATAAGGCCTCAAAGGGATATAAGTATGCAGTGGTTCCGCCGGGAGAGGTCATACCGGTATGGGGCAAAAGTCTGGAGAGAGAGTTAAAGGGCGTGCTCCGCTGTTATCATGATATCAATGATGGGGGGGAAGAACTGGATGTATATGAATATTGGAACGACAGGGAGTGTCAGGCTTATGCAGTACGGGCTGGAAGCAGTGTGGATGATGGACTGATGCCATACCGCTCCTTCACGCTGATTGACACGGATGGCAAGTCCAATCTGGTCAACCAATTTCCTCACGACATTGGAGAGGTGCCATTTTTTCCATTCTTCAATAATAACACGGGAACAGGCGACCTGGACGATATCAAGCCCCTGATTGATGTATATTGCGGGGTATTCAGCGGTTTTGTTAATGACCTGGAAGATATCCAGGAAGTCATTTTTGTTCTTACGAATTACGGCGGGGAAGATTTGGGACAGTTCCTGCGGGAGCTTAAGGACTATAAGGCAATTCAAATCGAAAGCGAAGGGACGGAAGATAAGTCAGGTGTATCCACGCTGACCATAGAACTTCCAGTGGAAGCACGAAAGGAATTGTTGACAACGACCCGGAAATGCATTTTTGAGCAGGGGCAGGGCATAGACCCGGACCCTCAGAACTTCGGAAACAGTTCAGGCGTGGCCCTGAGCTTTTTGTATTCCCTGCTGGAACTCAAGGCGGGGCTTATGGAGACGGAATTTAAGATAGGCTTTGGCCGGTTCATCCGTTGCGCCTGCCGGGTAATGGGCATACCAATCAAGGATGACACCGTCATCCAGACTTGGACCAGGACCAGTGTTAAGAACGACCTGGAGGAGGCACAGATAGCGTCCCAGAGTAAGGGTGTGATTGCGGATGAGGATATTGTTCGCAAACATCCGTGGGTGGAGGATTTTGAGCGAAGCTGGAATGCATTCCAAAAACAGGAGGAAGATGGCAAAAAAGAAATATCCGATATGTTTCCGCAAAAGTCTCCGGATGGCGAATGGCAGGGCGGTGATGAGTGATGGATTATTGGGAAAAGCGGCAGCTTGAGACCTATAAGGCCGGCGAAATGAAGGTAAACCAGTATTTCACTAAGCTGGAGAAGGCATTTAACCAGACAAAGCGCGAGTTGCAGAAAGCCATAGAATCATTCTACTTTCGGTACGCGAAAGAAAATGGGCTGTCCTATGCAGTGGCGCAAGTAAGGCTTAGTAAAGAAGAGCTGGGGGAACTGAAAGACTTTATAACACTTGCGATGGATAATATTGGGAAATATAACCAGACCGTCAACAACATGTCCATCAAGGCTAGGATTACACGATATCAGGCACTGGAAGCGCAGATTGATGCCTTATTGCGCGAGTTGTATGCGATTGATTATCAGACCAGCGGCGAGAAAGCAATGCAGGAAGTATATGCCGACAGCTATTATAGGACATGGTACAACATCGACCAGCACAAGGGTTTTCATTCAGCATTCGCGCAAGTTGACCCTGCTGCTGTGGAAGAGCTGCTGAAGTATCCGTTTAATGGCGCTAATTTCTCCGCGCGTATATGGAAACAGAAGGAATATTTGCAAACACAGTTGATGGAATCCCTTACAACTATGATGGTGCAGGGGAAGAATCCTCAAACGTTGGCATCGGATTTTGCTAAGAAAATGAACACGAAGAAGTTTGACGCCTATCGTTTGCTCCACACAGAAAGTTCTTTCTTGATAAACGAAGCCACGCATGCCGGGTACAAGGCAGATGGCGTGGAGAAGTACCAGATATTGGCAACGTTGGACAGCAAGACATGCGATATTTGTGGGGACTTAGACGGAAAAGTGTATGAAGTGGAAAAGGCTATCACAGGGAAGAACATGCCACCATTCCATTGTTTCTGCCGGTGTACAGATTTTCCGTACTATGATGACACAGATACGTCCGACATGACCCGTGTGGCCAGAGACCCTAGAACTGGGAAGTATGTGGATGTTCCGGCAGATATGACATATAAAGAGTGGAAAACGCGATTTGTAAAGGAGGCATAGAACAAGAATGTATTCCGAAGCCAAGAGACTTGAGATTTTCATGTCCAATGGATATGCCTTGCAGGTAGATAATTCCTTTGAAGAAATGATGGCGATTCTGGATAATGAAGTACTGGGGCCAAATGAGTATATTGTGATAACCTGCAAGAGTGGTTTGCGCTTGGCGTGCAGGAAGGGGGACATTGTGGGCCTGGGTGAGTATATAGAAGATTGATAAACAACAGCATGTAGGATTGGAGGGAGATTATGTTATACAAAATTGGATTGTCAGGGAACAGGGAAATCACGGTTGAGACTGAAAAAAGTCCAGATGATTTAGCTGTGTGGGCTAATGATGTTTGTGAGGAGCCTGGATTCGCTATATGCAATACACCGGAAGGGAAGGCCGTTTTTATTAGGGCAAGAGAAATACAGACTATAACCGAGGTATAAGCACGCAGGATTATCCTGGGTGTTATTTTTTCGCCTTCCTGGTATCCCAGGCGATAAAGAGGGAGACATCACCGGACACGACCGGGATAACAAGTGGAGATGAATCGAAAGGAGTAAATACATGAAAAAAGAAGAATTAGTAGCAAAAGGATTATCTGAGGAGCAGGCACAGGCCGTAATGGATATCTGGAATGAAACCATTAAGGGGTTTGTACCAAAGGAGCGGTTTGACGAGGTAAATGGAAAGCTGAAAGAGGCAAATACCACGATTGATACCTTGAAAAAGAGCAATGCGGACAACGGGGAGCTTCAGAGGCAGGTTAAGGAGTATAAGGAAAAGGTAACAATACTGGAGGCAACGGCAGCCAATACCCGGAAGGAATACGCCCTGAAAGACAAACTGAAAGAGGCGGGCGTGGTTGATGCGGATTACATCATCTATAAACAGGGCGGAATTGATAAATTCACATTTGACAAGGAAGGGAACCCGGTTGGGATTGATGATGTAGTAAAGCCGCTGAAAGAGTCATCCCCGCACCTGTTCAAGGCTGAACCAGGGGCCGATTACAAACCGGCAGGCGGAGGGACACCTCCTTCCAAGAATCCGTTTGCAAAAGACAGTTTTAACCTCACTGAGCAGGGAAAACTGCTTCGTGAAAATCCGGCGCAGGCGAAGGCTTTGGCCTCAGCTGCCGGCGTAACTATTTAACGCATGAAAGGAAAAGGGTGAATTAAATGCCAGGAACAACTTTACAGGACGTTATTGTCCCAGAACTTTTTAATCCTTATGTAATCAACAGGACAATGGAGCTTTCTGCACTTTTGCAGTGCGGTATTATTGCGAATAACAGCGAATTTGACGCGCTTGCATCTCAGGCAGCTCCAACTGTCAACATGCCATTCTTCGAGGACTTGACGGGCGAATCCGAGCAGGTGATTGAGGGGGGAGACCTGACCGACAATAAGATTTCTTCCAACAAGGATGTGGCAGCCATTATCCGACGCGCTAAGATGTGGAGTGCTACAGATTTGTCTGCGGCATTGGCAGGTTCAGACCCTATGGCAGCCATTGCTACGCTGGTGGCGCAGTTCTGGGCCAGGGATACGCAGAAAGAGCTGATTGCAATCTTGAATGGTATTTTTGGAACCGTACCAGCAGGAGGTTCTGGCACACCGCCCGCAGAAACAAGACTGGAAAGTAACCTTCTGGACATCTCGGGCAAATCTGGAGCAGCGGCAAATTGGAGCGGTGGTGCATTTATTGACGCGGAACAGAAACTTGGGGATGCCAAGGCGCAGCTGACTGGTATATGCATGCACAGCGCTACGGAGGCATACCTGAAGAAACAGAACCTGATTGACACAGTGCAGCCATCCAATGATGTTGCCTTTGGTACCTATCAGGGAAAGCGTGTCATTGTGGATGACGGCTGCCCAGTTGCGGGCGGTGTATATACGACATACCTGTTTGGCAATGGGGCCGTGGCCTTAGGCAATGGTAACCCGGTAGGATTTGTGCCGACAGAGACTGACCGTGCGAAGCGTAAGGGCTCAGGCGTAGACTATCTGATTAACAGACGGACCAGTATACTTCATCCGCGCGGCGTCGCGTTTACCAGTGCCTCTGTCGCAAAAACTGAGGGACCGTCCAGGACTGAACTGGCCGACCCGAAAAACTGGAAGCCAGTCTATGAACCGAAGCAGATTAGGATTGTAGCATTTAAGCACAAACTGGGATAGGAGTAAATGGAATGACAATATCGGAAATGAAAACGGCAGTGAAGAATAATCTGGGCATTAAGGACGATACACGGGATATCCTCATTTCCGATGTCATTCTTTTGGTCTGTGATTATTGTAATCTTGACCAGGAAAGCATTCCTAACATCTTGGAACCAGTTATTCGCAAGAAAGCCAAGGATATCATTGATTATGAGGCGGCCAATGGGACGGGATACCGTCCTGAGGTCGCCAGCATCAAGGAGGGTGACGGAAGTATCACCTGGTCCCAGACGGACGGCAATACCAAGGCAAGCATTTATAGCCTAACAGAGAGCGATAAGAAAGGCCTGCGTAGGCACAGGAGGTTGAGAGGATATGTATAACCCGTATGAGGCAATGTACGACGCCACAATGGACGTGTACAGGTGGCAAGAGATTGAGGTCGACGGATTTACAAAGCATAAGACTGTGAAAATATCAACTGGAAGGCCGTGCCGTTACAGTTCATCCGGACAGGTTGCCACAGGTTCACCCGCCCCGTCTATCCAGAACAGCCATAAGTTATTTTGTGGGCTGGAAGAGGATATACGAGAAGGGGACAGGATTGTAATAACGCTAAGAACTGGGAAAATAATCGAGGTATCACTGGGCGAATGCCATCCATACACGTACCAATGGCAGTGTGAGATAAAGAGAGATGACGATGCATGAGCAATATCAACTATAATGCCAATAAAAAAGCAATTGATGAATTCCGGAAAGAATTGATGGCGATGGTGGAGGACATCCGGGAAATTGATATCCGAGTGCTCAACCGGGCAGTTAGCGATGGTATAAAATATGCGAAGAACAACTCCCCAGTCATTACTGGGTGGTATCGCAAGAATTGGAAATCGGCTCCAGCGGTGAAGTCAAAAGGCGGAGGAGTAACTAAAGTCCTGGTAAATAATGCGGAATATGCAAGCTTTGTAAATTATGGTCATAGGACAGTTGATGACGATGGAAATACCACCGGATATGTAAAGAGTCAAAAGGGTGACCATCTTTTAGAGCGCACTGTGGTTTACGCTGGAAAACAGTTGGAGAAGGAATTTGAAAAGGAGGTAAAGGCGGTACAGAGGCGGCATGATAAGTAAATTGTATAAAAATATCGCGTCCGGGCTAAAGGCGGTCAGGGAATGCCCCGTATATAAGGAAGGTGTCCCGCAAAACTTTGTGAAACCCTCTTTTTTGGTATCTTTTTATGGACAGAATCCATTAAGCGGAATCAATGGCAGACTGGAAAACACGGTGGGCGTAGATGTATCTTATTTTCCTGAGACGGCGCAGCGTGGTGGATGCGATATAAAAGAAGAATGCTGGGAAATCGCCCAGGACTTAACGCGCGGATTGCGCATAGAGGATTTTAAAATCAAAAGCAGGAACTTTAATATTACGGACAATATACTGCATTTTATGTTTGAGGTTACTTATAGAGAATATTTGGAAACAACAGGCAGAAAAATGCAGACTATGTCACAGAACACAGACATAAAGGAGGAGTAACCTATGGCAGGTACATGGGAATCCCAAAATAAGGTGTTGCCCGGAGCCTATATTAATATCCGGACAAATGAGCCGTTGTCCATTACCCCGGGAGATAGGGGAACCGTAGTTATCCTACAGGAAATGACGGTAGGAGAGGATGGACAGATGTATACCATCACGGCTACGGAACAGAACTACCCGGATGGCGTAAAGGCAGAAGACAAGAAACTGGTAACAGAGGCGCTGAAAAAGGCCAAGACAGTTATTGTATATAAACTGCCTGTCACGCATGATGCGGATGATGTGACAGATGCGCTTGCAGCCCTAAAAACGGTGCAGTTTAATGTGCTGTGCTACCCATATGATGGAGGTGATAAGACAGCAAATAAGACAGCGATTGCGACATGGATTAAGGCTATGAGGGACGACGAGGGGGTTAAATGCCAGGCCGTCCTCGCCAATCATGTAGCGGATAGCGAGGGAATTATAAATGTCTCGCAGGGAGTCGTGATGTCTGACAGCACAACATTGACGGCAGCAGAGACTACCGCATGGGTGGCGGGCGCAACTGCCGGGGCAAGTATTACCACTTCAAATACGGGAATGACTTATGTTGGGGCGATTGATGTCAGCCCCAGGATGACAAAAACCGAGATGGAGGCAGCAATTAAGGCGGGTAAGTTCATATTCAAGGTTGACAGTGCGCAGAACGTAACAGCGGTATATGACATCAATTCCCTCACCACAGTCACGGTGGAGAAGGGGAAGATGTTCACGAAGAACCGGGTCATCCGTACCATTGACAATATTGCAAATGACATCACTACTATTTTTGAAAGTAACTATGTGGGAAAGGTAAACAACAACGATGATGGGCGGGCACTTCTTAAGGCGGCGTTGGTAGATTATTTTAACACACTCCAGAATATGGGGGCCATCCAGAACTTTGAAACGAATGATGTAGTAATTACGGCCGGAACAGATTCGGACGCAGTCCTTGTGACTGCCGCCATACAGCCTGTTGACAGTGTTGAGAAAATCTATATAACAGTTAATCTTTCATAAGGAGGCGCACAATGGCAGGTAATTATACAAAAATTAACGACCTGGTGACTGGCAGCGAAGGCAGTGCATACATAACCACGGATGGACAGAATAGGTACTTTTTTGAACTGTCCAAAATCGAAGCAAACATTGAATTTACAGTGATTGCAAAGAAGCTTCTCGGCCACAGAATGAAGCAGCATAAAGTTGTTGGAGCCGAGGGAAAGGGTACTGTAACAATGTATAATGTTAGCCCGGCGGCCCTGGCAATCTACCAGCAGTACATCAAAGAAGGAAAGACGCCCCAGATTAGTATCCAGACCACAAACGAGGATACGGGGAGTACAATAGGCAGGCGTACTGTAGTGATGCGTAATTGCATTCTGGCAAAAGTCCCGGTTGCATATCTGGAGGACGGAAGTGAGGATTTAAACACAACGGATTCCGATTTTACATTTGATGATGTTGACGAGCTGGAGAGTTACGTGCTTCCAGAAAATATGAGGTAAGAGAGGAGAGTTGACCTTTCTCTCTTTTTTTGACGAAAGGGGTAATGAAATATGAGCAGTTTAAAAGCATTCTTAAATCCTATAAAGGCAGAAAACAGGAAAGTATGTGTGTCTGACCGATTCCAGGAAAACGGGAAAACAGTTCCGTTTGTCATTCGACCAATTGGCCAGGATGAGAACGAACAGATTATACGCAAGCACACAAAAAAGGATAAAAAGGGTGTCGAATACTTTGACAGGGTAGCATACAATCAGGAATTAGTTGCGGCAGCCGTAGTTGAGCCAGACTTAAAAAGTGATGAGCTGCAAAAAGCGTACGGTGTAATCGGCGAGGCAAAGTTATTAACCAAAATGCTGTATATCGGGGAGTATGCCGAGCTCATGCAGGAAGTACAGGAGCTGTCTGGACTTGATAAAGATATCAATGACGACATTGAAGAAGCAAAAAACTGATAGAGCAGGGCGATGCAGAACTTAACTATTCTCACTTTGCCCTGCAAAAGCTCCATTTACTCCCGTCGGCTCTGGAGTCTATGAGCCGGCGGGAGCGTGCACTAGTCTATGCCAGTATTGATTTGAGAGTTAAGGAAGAAAAGAGACAGGCCGCAAAAATGAAGATGTAAGGAGGCGGGCAGATGGCAACGTTACATGCTATGTTCAAGCTATTCGATGGCTATAGCACAACGATTAATAAGATTGTGACAGGTACCAATAAGGCAGAGGAATCCGTAAGGAAGGCAAGTAGGGGAACGGATGTATATAACCAATCGTTAAGCAATACTGGAGTGGCAGCGAGCAGGGCCAATTCTGGACTAACTAAGCTAATCGGAACCGTGTTGAGCCTGGCGGCCGCAAAGAAGGGCATGGATTTGACGGATACGTATACAAATACCAGCGCGCGCCTTTCCATGATTACAGGAAGCCTAGAGGAGCAGAAGGCCTTACAGGCGGCGGTGTTCGCTGCTGCTGACCGGTCAAGGGGTAGTTATGTAGAGATGGCAAACGCAACAGCTAAAATGAAGATGCTGGCGGGCGATGCATTTGGAAGCAATGAGGAAGCTCTTGGATTTACGGAACTCTTACAGAAATCCCTTAAGGTATCAGGCGCCAGCCAGGGAGAACAGGATTCGGCCTTCCTCCAGATGACCCAGGCAATGGCATCCGGGAAACTGCAGGGGGATGAGTTCCGGTCGATTATGGAAAATGCGCCGATGGTAGCAAATGCGATATCGCAGTATCTTGGCGTTACCAAAGGAGAGTTAAAGGAACTGTCATCGGACGGGGCTATTACGGCTGACATTATCAAGAATGCAATGTTTAACGCGGCGGATGATATTAACGGAAAGTTCGCCCAAATGCCCATGACGTTTGCGGATGTCTGGACCAAGATAAAGAACACTGGGATGCAGGCCTTTGGAGACGTATTCGAAAAAGCTAACGCCATGCTTAATTCCGATATGGGACAGGCTGCAATTATGAACCTAACAGGGCTGGTTTATATGGCTGCGGCCGGTTTTGATGCCCTTTTGGATGGGATTGGATGGGTAGGAGACCATCTAGACATTCTTGCGCCCATCGTGTTGGGGCTGGCCGGGGCTTGGTTGGTGTACAATGCGACAGCGGGGATTGCCTGGCTGACTACGTTGAAGAATGTTACGGCTATGGCATTGAAAGCAACAGCTGACTGGGCTGAGTATGCAGCCATATTCATGCTGATATGGGCCCAGGAGGGATTTAACGCGGCACTTGCGGCATGCCCCATTACCTGGATTATTGGGGCGGTCATCCTATTGATTGCGGCATTCTATGCAGGGGTGGCGGCAATAAATCATTTTGCGGGAACTTCTGTCAGCGCAACTGGACTCATTGGTGGTGCGTTTGGATTCCTGGCCGCCAATCTGTTTAACATATTCGTTTTCCCAATATGGAACGGGCTGACAATGCTGGGAAATTTTCTCGGCAATGTGTTTACTAAGCCAAAGGCAGCCGTCCAGATGCTTTTTCTCAACATGGCTAAGACCTGTATAGATTATGTTATTAACATGGCCAAGGTAATTGAGAATGTAATAAATAGAATACCAGGAGTTACGAAAGACATCACATCTGGCCTTGAAGAATTTAAAATAAACATTGAAAGCAAGATGGAATCCATCAAGGATGAAAGCGGCTGGAAAGAATACATTAAGCAGCCTGAGCTTATGGACGTATCCACTATGACAGCGAAAGGATATAAAAAGGGGGCCGAACTTGGTAATAAAGCTTCTAATTTTCTTTCTGGTTTCGTACCGGACTTGGGCGGCAATGACAAGGGCTGGGACCAGTTTGCCACGGGTGGAAATCCGGCCGTTGTAAAAGGAACTGGGAAAGGCGGGGCCATGAAGGTTGAAAAGGACGATAAAGAAGATATTGAGTGGATGCGCAAGCTGGCGGAGCGTGACTATGTAGCAAGGATTGCACAGAACACCCTTGCCCCGAACATCAAGGTAGAATTTAGCGGCCCAATCACGAAGGAAGCGGATACGGATGGGGTCATGAGCCATGTTGTGGAGCAGCTTAAGGATGTGATTGCAACCGCTCCGGAGGGGGTACCTGCATAATGTCATACTCAGTATATTTCAAATATGGAAGCAAGAAATACAAGCTTCCGGTCAATCCGGAGGAAATCAAACGGACAAGGAACCTGAATGTGGAGACTTACCAGGTGCTTGGCACAGGGCAGGTCTCCGTCCCATCCTATTGTGAGCTGGAGGAATACAGTTTTGAGGCGGAGTTCCCCAGTCGGGATTACCACTATGTGGAACCAGGCGCGCGGGCCGATGCTGATTACTATGAAAAGATGTTCCGTAAGGCCCAGAAGAACAAAAAGCCCATCCGGTTCATCGCATCGAATGATATCACGGATGATATAAGCGTGATGGTGCTGGTTAAGAGCGTGGAAAGCCGTGAAAAGGCAGGGGAAGAAGGGGATAAGTGTATATCGCTCACCCTGCTTGAACACAAAGGGTCCAGTAAACGTTATATAGCGGTCCAAACCCCGACAGCTACGGTTAAACAAGAGGATACAGCCACCAATAGCGAGGCTGTAAATCCGGCAGTGACCGATAATAAGACACATACGGTACAATCAGGCGATACGCTTTGGGGGATTGCAAAAAAATACTATGGCAACGGAGCACAGTATCCTAAAATTGCGTCTGCTAATAGCATAGCAAACCCCAATGTTATAAGTGTGGGGCAAGTGTTGAGCATACCGACATAGGAGGCGACATGGAGCTATTGGTTGAAACACAAGGTTACATATATGACATATCCGACATGTGCACAGAAATATCATGGTCAGATGTCCTCAACGATGGCGCAAGCAGTCTGGAGGTGTCGTATATTAAAAATGGACTTACCCTGCAAAATGGTGATGTTGTCCGTCTGACAGATAATGACCAGAATGATGGCATTTTTTTTGGTACGGCTTTTAAAGTATCCGGCGATGAGAGCGGTATTATTAAGGTTAAAGCGTATGACCAGCTGCGCTACGCAAAGCACAAGGATATAGTAGTCCTGGAAAACGGCACGCTCAGGAACCTGGCCCAGAATATGTGTGCGTTTCTGTCGCTAAAACCGGGGACCATGGAGGAGCCAGGCTACATCCTTCCGGCCATTGCCGATTATGAAAAAACATGGATTGACCATATCGTACAGGCCATATCAGATACGTTACTTGGTACACAGGAGATGTACTGCTTAAGGGATGAATATGGTTCTGTGTGCTTATGGAACATGCGCAATCTTCAAACTCCGCTTGTATTGGGAGACGCGAGCTTGTGCACTGGATACAGCTGGGAGAAATCCGTAGATGATGAATTTTATAACCGTATTAAAGTGGTCTGGAAAAACGAGTCAAGCGGACAGATTGATATTGGAACAGCTGTTGACCAAGAATCAGTCAATCGTTATGGACTGTTACAGTATCTTGAATCTTCCCAATCTGGCATTGATAACGCGGCGAAGGCCCAGGAGCGTGCCAATAACCTATTGAAACTGTATAACCATGAGAAGGAAACATTGAAATTGGAATGCCTGGGGGACCTCCGGGTGAGGGCTGGGAACAGTATTTATGGCAGCATAGAGGATATCAGCCTGAACCGCCGTTTGATTGTAAAGAAAGTGACCCATGAGTTCCTTCCTATCCATACCATGTCCGTGGAGGTGATGGCAGATGAGTGATAAGAATACAGCACATGAGCTTTTATCCACAATCAAGGCAATCGTGGACAATTATATGAAGGCCAGAAAGCCCACATCCGTACTGCTTGGCACTTACAACGGAACGTCAATCATGGTCGGTTCGCTCCCCCTGCCTATGAGTATGGTTTCCGGGAATATGAAAGGGAAGCTTGTATCCGGGGACAAGGTTCGGCTTTTGCGTAATGGTGGTGGTCGGGAATACTACGTTCTGGAGATTATCGGGAAACCTTATCAGATAGGAGGTTGAGTATGACAGAACTTACAACGTCACTGGTGCTCCAGGAACAGAATTTTTATGATAGGACGTATAAACTTTCTGCTGAGAAGATAGAAAGCTTTGTGGATGGCCTGGAATCACTGAAACAGGCTATATATAAGGTGCTTGCCACAGAACAATATGAATACCCCATCTACAGCTTTAAGTATGGGATTGCGTGGAAGGAACTGATTGGAGAGGAGCGTCCATATGTCCGCGCTGAGATGAAACGGATGATTCAGGAAGTGCTATTGCTGGACGACAGGATATTAGAGGTGGACGGATTTGATTTTGAGTTTAAGGAAGATATATGCCGGTGCACTTTTAATGTATCCAGTATTTATGGGGACGTGGAAATAGAGAAGGAGGTGTCAGTATGAGCGCGACATACGAAGAAATATTGCGGGGGATGCTGGATAAAGTCCCCAACGAAGTGGACAAACGTGAAGGAAGTATCATATATGATGCGTTGGCACCGTGTGCGTATTTCCTGGCACAGCAGCAATTTCAAATAGAACATTTCTTTGACCTGGTATTTGCTGACACGGCGATAGGGGATTATCTTGATAGAGCGGCCGCAACCTATGGACTGACCAGGAAAGAGGCAACTGCTTCCGTGCGAATAATGACGACATCAGCGGTGATTGAAAATGGTACTCGATGGGGGATTAATGGACTTGTTTATAATGTTACTGGTAAGCGCAGCGAGAATGAATATATAGTCACATGCGAGACCCCAGGGGAAATAGGAAACCAATACAGCGGAAATATGGAGCCCATATCCAATATATCTAATGTCACGGCGACGCTTGGAGGAATCGATACGCCGGGGACAGATAGAGAGACGGATGACGCCTTTCGGGAACGGCTATATGTAAAGATAAAACGGCCGGCTACATCAGGTAATGCTTATCATTATAGGCAGTGGGCTCTGGAGGTGGCCGGTGTGGGGGATGCAAAAGTATTTCCGTTGGATAACGGTCCCGGAACTGTGACGGTCCTGGTGGTAGATGATGACAAAAATATTTCTTCCGCACTGCCCGCTACAGTTTTAAAGCACATTGAAACGGTGCGTCCAATCGGGGCTACAGTTACGGTATCCAGTCCGGAAGCATTACCTATTAATATATCAGCCAATGTCGTTTTGAATGGAAGTAAGACAATTTCAGCGGTTAAATCGGCATTTAAGGAAGAGTTGACATTATTCCTGAAGGAAATGACATTTATAACGTATCGTGTGAGCTATGCGAAACTGGGAAGCCTCCTTCTGGATATCCCAGGAGTTGAGGATTTTGACAATTTCAGGCTTAATTCCGGGACAGGAAACGTAACGATAAGTGAAAAACAGATACCGGTTATCGGAACGATAACATTGTCGGAGGTGGATGCACTTGAAGTTGGTTAAACTGCTGCCAGATTATTATGATTCGAATGTTACAATGAATACCTTACAGGCAATCCTTTCGGATGTGACAGAAATGATGGATGTCAGTCTGAGTACAATCATTGCAGAATGCTTTGTTAACACGGCCAGCCATATGCTGAACAGATATGAACAACTGCTGGATATTGATGTGAATGTATCCAAGTCAGATACCTTCCGGCGCGAACGAATCAAGGCTAAAATATCGGGAATCGGGACAACTACCAAGCAGATGATTATTGATACGGCCAGCCAGTATTCGAACGGAGAAGTGGAGGTCATTGAAGACAATGCTAATGGGAAATTTACAATTAAGTTTGTTGGAACACTTGGCATTCCAGGAAACATGTCTGACCTCAAGATTACAATTGAAGAAATAAAGCCGGCACATCTGGCCGTGGTATATGAGTACGTCTATAATACATGGAATGATGTATCAAAGATAACATGGAACCAGGCAGCTGCATACACCTGGGATGAAATAAGGACGGTGAATTTAAATGAATGAGACTACCAACCTAAAACTCAAGAAGCCAGCAGGAAATGAATATATATCCGTTGAGACTATCAATGGAAATATGGACATTATAGATACTGGCATGAAAGAAATAAGTGATAGTGTTGACGCACCTGAGTTTGATGCCTCTGGAACCGTGGAGGGCATAACTGATAAAGCAGGCCTCCTGGCCAGCTTTGTCACAAGGATGCCACTTGTAAAATTTATGCGCAATGTCGTGGCCGGTTTTAAGCTGGTCCTATACGCGGGGCAGGTTGTCAATAACTGCGTGACTGACAATGCCAGCCTTCCATTATCGGCTGCCCAGGGCAAGGTGCTTATGGACCTTTATACTGTGCTCAATACCAAGATAGCAGATACATCCGGAATAGCAAACACGGCCAATGCTAAAATAGAATTAGATGGACCAATCAAAACGATTGCCTATGGGAGTGACAAAAACAAATGGGCGTTTCAGCAGCAATTTCCGGATGGCGTCATATTATCTTTAGGCATCAGCGAAACCGAAATTTTTTACGACTATTATGACGGAAAAACATGGACTCGTAAGTGGACAAGATGATTATATACCCGCTATGAATATGCCAAACCGTACATTATTACCTGCTATGAGTTGTGCGCCAAATTCAATAGACACAATCGCGACAGTACTGGTGGACAAATCATAGTCATATCTAACTTGGTGGCCGATAACGCTACAAGGGAGCACATAAAATATATATGGCTTGTCGGTCATCAGCGCTGTCGTTATGTCAAAGGGTATGTTGCAAATATTTCCATCAATCCATGATTCTTGGATAGGGATGACGGTCTGATATGATCGATACTTGATTTCGTTTGTGTAGCTTTTTAGCTCAAGTATCTTGGTATTGAGCACAGTAAGCAACTCGTAAACCGGGCCCCACAAGGGCCTTTTATAATTCATAAAAAAGGAGTGAACCCATGGAAAAGATCAGAATTGGAAAGGAAGGACGACGGTATGAAATCAATGGCATCCGGCCAGAATCGGCCAATGTCCTGAAAATCGCTTTTGCTGATGCAATCCCGGATATATGGGGCGACATTACAATCTATACTAATGATGGTACAGAGGCTACCACCCTGCACGGCTATGATACTGTCTGGAAGCAGGACGGAAACACAGTGTGGCTATCCAATGACGGGAGTGTTTATACACCCCTAGCCCATCCGAAACCAGTGGAACCGCCAGAACCATATGTGCCGACACTGGCAGAGGTACAGGCTACTAAGAAAGCAGAGATGTCAGCGGCCTGCGAACAGATTGTATACCATGGCGTAAATGTCACCCTGTCAGACGGCACAACAGAACATTACAGCCTGACGGAGCACGACCAGATTAATCTATTTGGCAAACTGAGTCAGATAAGTGCCGGTGCAGCGCAGTTGGAGTATCACGCTGATGGGCAGCCCTGTAGGTATTACAGCGCAGCAGACATGCAGGCCATCATCCAGGCGGCCATGTGGCATGTGTCCTATCACACCACGTACTGCAATGCCATTAACATGTGGATTGCCGGCTGCCAGACCGCTGAGGAGGTCCAGGAAATCTTTTATGGTGCGGATGTGCCGGAAGAGTACCGGAGCGAGGTGCTTAAGACATATCTGACACAGATAGCCAGGCAGATGGGAGTGAGCACGGATGGAGCGCAGACGGAACAATAAGTATGTCATATTGTGGGCCGTTGGAGGACTGATATACATAAGCCTGGAAGCCATTTGGCGGGGACATAGCCACTGGACTATGTTTATCCTGGGCGGCCTGTGTTTTATCGGCCTGGGCCTGATTAACGAGGCACTCCCCTGGTCTATGCCGCTATGGCAGCAGGTGATTATTGGAGCCTGCATTGTGACAGTGCTGGAGTTTGCGACCGGCTGTGTAGTCAACCTGTGGCTGGGATGGAACGTGTGGGATTACAGCAGCCTGCCGGGCAATATCCTGGGTCAGGTATGTCCGCAATACTGCCCGCTTTGGATGCCGGTAAGCCTGGCCGGAATCGTGCTGGATGACTGGTTACGGTATTGGTGGTGGGGCGAGGAGCGGCCGTGTTATAAAATATTATAGAAAGGTGAGGTTAATGAAAATGAAAAGAGAATATGTAATTACAGTACAGGGGGCGCTGGCAGCAGCTGGTGCCTTTTTAAGTGCGAAGCTAGGAATCCTTTATCCGGTGCTGTGCATCCTAATGGGTACGATGGTGTTAGATTACATAACCGGGATGCTGGCCAGTAAAAATGAGGCCATAGACCATCCGGGTGATGCCAGCTATGGATGGAGCTCCAGAAAAGGGGCTAAGGGTATCATTAAAAAGGTGGGATACCTGTGCGTAATTGCCGCAGCTATGGTGGTTGATTATGTGATTGTTTTTGTGTCGGCAGAGATTGGGATGCAGATATCCGTCAAGGCCTTCTTCGGGCTCCTGGTGGCGGTCTGGTACTTACTCAATGAGTTGTTGTCCATCATCGAGAATGCCGGTCGTATGGGTGCCAATGTGCCGGAATGGCTGCGTAAATATATCGCGGTATTGAAGGATAAGATTGACAATACAGATTATCAGGGAGGCAGCAGGACATAAAAGGAGGTGGTCCGTATATCTCCCGGCCGCCAGGGTAATGGCGGTAAACTTATCAACCCAAAAAAGAAAAGAGAGGTACATATTATGGCAGAATCAACAGGAAAACATGCAGCGCATATTCCGGGAAATGGGGAATACCTGGCAGAGGGACCGGACCTACAGGAAAAGAAGCCCACACCATATTTATATGATGCGCCAACAAATGCGCCGCATCCGGGTAAGCACCAGAGCGGCGTAGGCGGCCCAAGTGACCGTAACCAGAATGGCGTGGATGACAAAGAAGAGTAAGTTGCACCGGTACAACAATGGCCCTGGGGATATCCCTGGGCCTTATTTTTTGATAGGAGGCTTTATGAAATCAATAGATAAATTACTGAATGCTGCAAAGAATGAGATTGGATATCTGGAGAAGCGCAGTAACAACCAGCTTGACAATAAGACAGCGAATGCAGGCAGCAGCAACTACACCAAGTATGCCAGAGACCTGTATCCATCCCTTCAGGGACAGCCGTGGTGTGACATGTTTGTGGACTGGTGCTTCGTCCAGGCCTTTGGGCAGGTGGCGGCCAGGCAACTCCTAGGAGGCGGTTTTTCAGCCTATACCCCCACATCTGCCCAGTATTATAAGGACAGAGGCCAGTACCACAAGGACAACCCTCAGCCAGGTGACCAGATATTTTTTAAAAACTCCCAGCGCATCTGCCATACAGGTATCGTCTATGAGGTCACCATGACCAAGGTTAGGACCATCGAGGGCAATACCAGTGCTGGTAACGAGGTGATTGCCAACGGCGGGGCGGTATGCTGTAAAGAGTACAGCTTAGATAACAGCCGTATTGATGGTTATGGACGTCCTGACTGGTCCCTGGTGGAGCAGCCGGAGCATGAGATAGGATGGCACCATGATAGTAATGGCTGGTGGTATGCATACAGCACCACAGAGTATTACAAGGAGTGCTGGCAGATTATAAACCATCACAAGTATTATTTTAACACGGATGGATATGCACTGACCAATTGGCATGTAATTGGTGGTAAAGATTATTACTTTGAGCCGCGTGCGGGGCATCCGCTGGAATGCGCTTTGTATGTGGCGCCGGAGGGAGAGCAGTACATAGGGGAGTTTTAACCGGATAAGGATGGGGCGCTGCAACGGCCGTTTTTGGACGAATAAAACAAGCAGGACTGGTCGCTTAAAATCGGTCCTGCTTAATATAGATAGTCTATGTATAATTATCAGAAAACAAAGAGGGAGTCAATGCTCCCAATATTCTCTAAAATCAATCTTTTTATACAGAGTATATAACCCTTCTTCATTTAATTCATCATACAATTTAATGAACCCCTGTTCTTCATAAAATTTATGAAACATATGCTCTCTACATTCTAACACAATGAGATTACCTCCAACCACTCTGGCAGCTAAACTAATTGCATGATAAGTCTCATTTAATATCTGTTGTCCCGTCAAATCGTCACCTTTGTATCTATCACATCGACCTAGCTGTCCAATTAAAAAAGTTGGAACCGAGCTCAAACTATCCCTTCCGGGATATTCACCCAATAGCTTTCTTTTCTTCTTTTTCGACAAAGAAGATATATCTAGTGATTTTTGTGCGATTGTGAAATAGGCTATAATATCAAAATCCCCTTTTTTTAATCTGTCTGTATCAATAAACAGATAGGTCTTTCCATAATTAGTTTTTTCATATGGAATTGCTTTATGCAGTAAAAAGTTCTCTAAGTCGGACTCGCGTTGACAAGAGAACTTTTTAAATGACTCTTCAATTAATTGTTCTTCATACTCTTTACTGAGTATTTCTCCCAATGGTACGATTTTGTAATCTATCATCTATTTTATCGGTTTAGTGCCTTTAAAATACCACTTTTTAAATCTTTATCCTGTGTTAAATGGGCCAGATTGGAATGAAAATCCTTACGCAATGTGGGAGTCACTGCCTTTGTCATTTCGTGTACAAATTCACTTGATTTTTCTGGCCTTACTGTAAATTGTTTCCCGAACGTTGATGTTGCCATACACCCTCACCTCCTAAATTTATAGGTGTACCTCCTTTGTAAGTACACAAAAAGAACGGTATAAAGGCATATGAATTGCCTTGCCGTTTCTTAAGTACACTTTTATTATACCTTAGTTTATCCAAAAATCAAGAGAACGTGCGTACTTTTATCTAAATTTTTTATTTTTTTTTCCTTGGATTTTAAAACCGCCTATGTAAGTAGCATTCATAGGGCAGCAACGAGGGCAAGTGCATGATTACGGATGCCAGGGGCGCGCTTCGGATTGCGGATGAGTATGATATGGTAAATCGACGGTATGTGTTTGAGTGGTAGGGCTTATAAAATACCATTATTTACCAGGACAATCCCCACTTTGAAAGGCGTACAATGGCCTTGAAAGGAGGCGCATAAAGATGGATGGGAAGCGAAACGATGAACCGCCAGAATCGGCGGAAAAGTACTCGGATGAAGAACTGCTAAAAGAATTTGAAGCAGTTAAACGCATGGCCGTCCCCTTACCCATCCCGGACCCGAAGCCGGATGAATTTGAGACCATCTGGAAACGGATTCAGGAAGGGAAGGAGAAAGAGAAGTAAGTGAAAAGCGGGTACCGGATGTGACCGGGCCCGCCTTCTCCATGGAACTGGAATGGTACTGATATTTTTTTCATATCGTTCAAATGTGTGCGAAATAATGTTATAAATGCGTCATATGCACGATAATTCATTGTTTTTCATACAATGCATTTCTCTAAAAATTGAGTGGGAATAAAAAAATGGAGCTCGGAAATCCAGCGTTTATGCGGGGTTCCGGGCTCTTTGTATGTGAGGTGAGTACAGTTTGAGTACAAAATTATAATTCGCCTAATTTTTCAAATTCAGTCTGGAGTTTGGTGTATTGTTCCCATTTTACATTTTTCAATATGTTTTGTCTTTCTGCAAATTGCTCGGCAGGAGTTCGAATTGAAAAATATGTATCGAATTTTGCTTTTGTAATATATCGTCTTGAGGAAAGATATTTTGCATCGGGATCTACATTGTCAACAAGATGATTACAGCTATCTATAATGATTTTATCATATGGCTCATCGGTGCTTATGGCATTTAAAAGGAAGGTTTCCATTGCACCATTTTCTTCGAACGGAATAATCATCAGGAGTATGGAAAATTCTTCATCAACTCCCATTTGATTAGTCATTTTACAATGAATCCAATGGTTATTAGTAAAAGTATCTGTATATGTTACATTATATTCGGTTAGAATGCTGGAAACTACTTGAATAAAGGATTGTTCGGTTCCTACCTCATCACGGTCAGTAATGATAACGATATTACTGTAAGCATTCGATAAATCAGGTGGAGATAAATAATTACGGTCTAACACAGCTCTTAATCCTTCGCCAAGTCTACTACATCCGCCTACTGACATAATGGTTAATATATTAGAATTTTTAATCAGATTTCTTGATTTTTGTTTTGGCAATTTCAATGCATTTGCTTGAATTGATTTATCATCAATCCACTGATAGGCTTCTCTCATATAATATTGTAATAAAAAATAATCAGTGGATCCTTCACATAAAATAATATTATTCATTATCTCAACTCCAATCCTAAATTATCTTGTGCATTGATAGCCTCTTGGCATGTCATCGTACGAACATAATTTTTACCTTCAAAATTGTATAGAGTATATAAGTTAATATATGGTTGCAATTCGGCACTGCATTGCATAATTTTTTCAATGGCTTCTTTACTGTGAGAGGTCAAGAAAACTTGTACATTCAATTTTAATGCGCTTTTAAGTAACCATGAAAAAATAGAATCCATGGCGGACGTGTGTATAGCTGTCTCAAATTCATCTAGTAATAGAATTCCATTACGAGATCTAACAACGGCACTTAATAAAAGCAAGGCTTTTTTCATTCCATCGCCATATGCGGTTAAAGGTAAAGCCTTTGAGTGATTCTTTGTTAATACCATGTATTCTGTAAAAAATGGATTGTTATCATTTTTAAGCGCATTGATATTAGTGATATTATCATCAAATACTTGAAGTATATTTAACATTTCTTCATAAAGTTCGGAATCGGATAATATATAATCGAGATTAAGCATACCAGTAGCATGGTCAACAGGTGAAACATAGGTTGTTCTTGTAAAGCGAACTTTTTTATTAACAAATCTTGAAATTTTCGATTGAAAGTCATAAATGCTATCTTCATTGACTTTGTCATTGTTAATATAAGTGTATAAGTGCATACAAAGTGCATCAATTATTTCATCATCTCTTTTGGTGGATCCGGTTCTAAGTAATCCATTGAGACGATACATTTCTCTTTCTGAAATCTGAGTTTCTTCAATTTCTGCCATTAGTTTTATAGTATTTAATATATTTGCTTCATCTACAAAACTGTAAGAGATGTTTTTTATGTCGTTATCAATAGGAAACATATTGTAAAAGCCATTAAAATACAATCTGTTTCTACTTCGTAAGCTATCAGTTCTGGAACATAATAACCAAGCACCAGTATTTTGGGGATTATCGAGACTTGAAAGTAATTCCAAAACACTGGTTTTTCCACTATTGTTATCACCAGTAAGAATATTTATGGAATTTAAATGGTCTAATGTTAAATCATGAATTCCTTTGTATGCGTGGATATTAAATTGTTGTATATGTTTTTCCATTTTAACACGCTCCTTTATTTATATAATTCTATTATAGATTAATTACCAATAAAACATACACTAATTATTGGTGGTGGATTAGTACTACAGCGAACTTTTAAAAGTTTGGTTTTTCTGTGTGATAGATATGCATTATGGTTCCTGCGTATATGGTAACTTACTATTTTTTTCATATCAGTTACTGTATATACAATTATCCCATGCATGAGTTTGATTACCATCGGCATCGTCAATGGGATTGCTTTTGCATTCCTTAAAGCATTGTTCAATCGGCCGCCTTAACGTTGCTGCTCTGTCCGGTTCTCCTGCCGGGGCGTTACTGACGAAATATTTTATTTCATCATCTGCGTATTTCCTCAGATAAAGCCATATATCCTCCCCTGGCTTCACATAATTGCGGCTCCCGTCCGCACGGCCGGAAAAACAACGCAGGAATTTCCGCTCTGCAAGGATCGGGTCCTTTGCCCCTTCTGCCAGCACTATCCCTGCTCTTTTGCATTTGCTGCGGCAAAATACCATACACCTTACGGCCGCTCCTGATTACCTGGTTGAGCATGCGCTGGGCTATCTGATTTTCAGTACCATTTACTTTATGTAAAGCCGCATTTCCAGAGTCCGGCATGGGCATTTTTGTCAAGGCAGTCTTTACCACGCAACTTTTTTAGACATCAGCTTCTCAGCGTCGCCCGCAGCCGGTCCGGCTTCAGAAGCAGGTCCAGCCCGTCCTCAATGGAGCGAACCACCACAGTTGCATGGCCTAACAGGGCAGCGCACATGCCTTCCCGCTCCAGTACCGCTATGGACAGCCGGGCCGCGTCAAACATCTGTATATCATTAAAGCCATTGCCAAGACAGGCCACGCCGCCCTCAAGCCCCCTTACGATTTCCTCCTTGCAGCCGGCAGCACCCTCCCGCGGAAAGGTCCTTACCTCCACGCCCAGAGGTTCACACTGGCGGGTCACCGTGCCGTAGGTATCGGCAGTGAGCACATGCACCTTTACATGCTCCCTGAGCCGGGAAATCCGTTCCCCGGCTCCCTTTAACAGCAGTCCGTCCACAGCCACTGTACCGTTGTAATCCAAGACCACATGGTCAATCCTGAGGGGCTCCCGCCCGGGTATCTCTATTATAATCACAGTATGTCTCCTCCCTTATATCTCATATCCGTCTATCCGTAGATTCCTGCCAGAAACGCCCTTGTCTCCTCTTCCACCGGACACCCGAACAATTGCTCCGATTCCCCCCACTCCACCAGACGTCCTCCGAAAAGGAATGCCGCATAATCTGATATCCTGCGGGCCTGGGCTATGTTATGGGTGACAATGACAATGGTGTACTGCTTCTTAAGCTCTGTCAGCATTTCCTCAATCACGGCAGATGATTTCACATCCAGGGCAGAGCAGGGTTCATCCAGCAAAAGCACCTCCGGGTCCACGGTCAGGGCGCGGGCGATACAGAGCCTCTGCTGCTGCCCTCCTGAGAGCTTAAGCGCGTTCCTGCCCAAATCCTCCCTGACCTCGTCGTACAGTCCGGCCATCCGGAGCTTCTCCTTCACCAGTGCCTCCAGGGCCGCCTTATCCCGGACCCCGTAATATCTGGGCGCATATGTCATATTTTTATAGATGGAAAACGGAAAGGGAGCCGGTGTCTGGAACACCAGGCCCACTCGGCGGCGCAGCACGTCCTTCTGCATGGACTTTATCTCCTGCCCGTCCAACAAAATTTTTCCCGATACAAACGCGCCCCTTTCCTCTGTCAGCAATCCATTCATACACCGCAGCAGCGTGGTTTTTCCGCACCCCGACGGACCGATAACAGCCGTAATCCGGTGGGCCGGTATGTCTAAGGACAAGTCAGACAGCACCTCCCTGCCGTCGTAGGATGCGCTGACATTGCGAAGCGTCATGATATGTTCCATTTTTTCTGGCTCCTCCTTGCGTAAATTGTTGCCAACAGGTTGCTGATTAAAATCAGCGCCATCATGACAAATGCGGTCCCGTAAGCCGCGTCCATGGAAGTGGCTCCCTGAGCCACCAGCAGGTAGAGATGCATGGGCAGGGCCATGGCCGGTGCGGTTAGTCTGGCCGGCAGGCTGGAATAAGCCACTGCCCCCGTGAAAATGAGAGGCGCCGTTGCTCCCATGGCATAGCAGCCTCCCAGTATCACGCCCGACACAATCTCCCCCTTACAGGCCGGCAGCACAATCTTCCAAATGGTATAGAACCTGGAACAGCCCAGGGCATAGGAGGACTGGACCAGCTGTTTTGGAAGCTCTCTGAAGGTCTTTTCCGCCCTGACCTCTATAAAGGGAAGAATCATCACGGCCAGAGCCACGCCCGATGACAGGATACAGCGCCCCCAGGCCAGGTCCCGCACCAGAAAGCTGTAAGCAAACAGCCCCAGGACAATGGAAGGGATCCCCGAGATACACTGGATTACCATGCGGATTAATCCCTCTGTCCTGCGCCTTTTGCAGTAAAATACCATGAAGAGAGCTGTGGCAACAGCCGGTATTCCCCCCAGGACAATGGCTGTTGCCGTAAAACACAGGCTCCCCACAATGGCGGGCCAGATACCCCCCTCTTCACCCAGGACAGCTCCCCTGGGTGACTGGGACAGAAATTCCCAGCTGATGGTGCCTGCCCCCCGGTAAAAAACATATCCGAACAGAAACAATATGATGCCTGTCACCAATATCATGCTGGAATACGCCCAAAATTTTGTAAGTGATGCGCGCAAATGCATGTCTTTCCCTCCTTTATGCATATTCCGTCTTCTTGTTCCGGCCTATTGCTCCAGCCTGCCGCGCAGCAGGGTGATGACGGAATTGATAAGGAACAACAGGAGCATCAGTACCAGTCCCGCCGCGTACAGGGCGTGGTAGTGAGTGCTTCCCACCACCGCTGTTCCCATCTCCAGCGCAATCACTGAGGCAATGCTCTCACTCTTTCCAAGCAGGGAGGGGAACAGGTTCGCATTTCCAATGACCATCATCACTGCCATGGTTTCCCCCATGGCCCGTCCGATGGCCAAAATCATGGACAGCAGTATGTTCTTCCACGACCCCGGAAGGACAATGGTTGCCACCATATGCCACTTGGAGATACCCAGGACGTCCGCGGCGGGCTGATACCGTTTCCTTACCTTCAGCATGGTCTCGCTGCAGGAGGATATCAGAAAAGGAAGCAGCATAACGGCCAGCAGGATTCCGGCCGCAAGGACGCAGGACCCGGTGTGGACTCCGGCCCTGATGAAAAGCTTGACCATAAGGGTCAGGCCCATGAAGCCATATATCACGGATGGAATACCGGCCAAAAGGTCCACAAAGGGATAGAGGATTCCCCGCATCCGTTCCGTGGCAACGCAGGAAAGATAAATGGCGGCTCCCAGCCCCACTGTCACAGCCAGGACCATTGCCACCAGGGATACATAGAGCGTAGCCGCTATAAAATTGAAAATGCCAAAGGACGGCTCCCCTGTGTAGGCAATGGGCATCCATCTCTGGCCCAACAGGAAATCAGGCACTGCCACTTCGTCGAACGTGGGCAGTGCCTCCTTGACAATAAAGTATATGACAAAGGCCAGGACCA
>OLRX01000612.1_pt1 | contig 31144 bp, 24 predicted proteins | sample 1672991 | NCBI WGS metagenome assembly OLRX01 (sample SAMEA3136744, study PRJEB25190) | human gut metagenome | biome: human gut; feature: human-associated habitat; material: faeces | place: Austria | collected 2013
TGGAGCACCACCTTGCCAAGGTGGGGGCCGCGGGTTCGAATCCCGTCTCGCGCTCGCTAAAATGTAAGAAAATCCTAGTAATGCTAGGGTTTTCTTTTTTTTCCTTGCTACTGCCAGGCATTTGTATTATAATATCCACCATGGTTTTAAAATGTTTTTCCAGAATCTGGAGAAACAGGATGCGTATTTGGAGGAAATAAAAATGAAATTTGCAAAAAGAATGGACTGTTTTGGAGAAGGGATTTTCTCCAGATTGGCTGAGATAAAAAATAAAAGGATCAGTGAAGGAAAAGAAGTCATTGACTTAAGCATTGGGGCACCTAACATCCCGCCGGCAGAGCATATCCGCAAGGCTTTATGTGAGGAAGCCATGAAGCCGGAGAACTATGTTTATGCGATCAGCGATACCAAAAAGATGTTAGATACAGTGGCAGACTGGTACAAGAGAAGATATGACGTAGAACTGGACCCGGATACCGAGATCTGTTCCCTTTTAGGCTCCCAGGAAGGTCTGTCACATATTGCATTGTCTATTGCAGATGAGGGAGATATTGTTATGGTGCCGGATCCATGTTATCCTGTATTTGGAGACGGTCCACAGATCGCAGGGGCAGAGCTTTACTATATGCCCTTAAAGAAAGAAAATGACTATATCATCCAGCTTCAGGATATCCCGGAAGAAGTGGCAAAAAAGGCAAAGCTTATGGTTGTTTCCTATCCAAACAATCCTACAACTGCTATGGCACCGGCGCAGTTTTACCAGGATCTGGTGGCATTTGCAAAGAAATACGATATTATTGTTCTCCATGATAATGCATACAGCGAGTTGGTATTTGATGGTAAGACCTGTGGAAGCTTTTTAAGTTATCCAGGTGCAAAAGAGATTGGAGTGGAATTTAACTCCCTTTCCAAGACATATGGTCTTGCAGGTGCCAGAATTGGTTTCTGCCTTGGAAACAAAGAGGTGGTAAAGCATCTGAAAATGTTAAAATCCAATATGGATTATGGTATGTTCCTGCCGATCCAGGCAGCAGCCGTAGCAGCTCTTACAGGTGATCAGGACTGTGTATATGATACCATGAAAGCTTATGAGGCAAGAAGAGACATTCTCTGTGACGGCTTCCGTTCTATTGGCTGGGAAATGGACCGACCGGTGGCAACTATGTTTGTATGGGCTCCGATCCCGAAGCAGTATGAGTCTTCCGAAGCCTTTGTTATGGATCTGGTAGAAAAGACAGGTGTTATGGTAACTCCGGGAAGTGCTTTCGGACCGTCTGGCGAAGGATTTGTGCGAATGGCGCTGGTACAGGACAGAGAAGCTTTGGAGCGCGCCATACATGCAGTGGATGAAAGCGGAATTTTCTCGAAGGAGAATGCATGAGAAATTTCATGAAAGAAGTCATGAAAAAATGGAAATGGAAGATCCTGATCCTGTTATATCTTTGTTTTATATATGGCAATTCCCTGACTCCGGCTGTCATATCCTCGAAGGAAAGTGGATATTTTCTTATAAGGATACAGAGCCTTCTTTCAGGAGCCGGGATGGATGCCTGGTGGCTGACGGAGCATCTGGTACGGAAGGCCGCTCATTTTACAGAGTATGCAGGCTTGGGATTTTTGCTGGCAATGAATACAGGTGCTGGAATAGTGCCTGTATTTTCTCTTACCAGGATCGCAAAAGCAAATTTCACAGCAGCGTTTTGTCTGCCTTTTATTGACGAAACCATTCAGCTGTTTGTAGAAGGGCGTTCAGGTCAGATATCTGATGTGTGGCTGGATATGGCGGGAATCTATATGGGGATCATGATCACCGGATGGCTGGTTAAAATAGTCAGGACTGATTTGGAAAAAAATAGGAAAATATCGTCTGGATCAAAGTGGACACAGCAGAAACAGGAGAAAAATAATGAATTATAAAGTGGTAATGGCCTATGATGGAACCAGATATAATGGTTGGCAGAAGCAGGGAAATACAGATAAGACCATTCAGGGAAAATTAGAACAGATCCTTTTAAAAATGACAGGAGAAGAAATCGAAGTCCATGGTTCCGGACGTACGGATGCGGGAGTCCATGCAAAAGGCCAGGTGGCAAATTTCCATATTGACTGGAAAGAACTGGAAAAAAATGGAAAGAATGTATCAGACCTGAAGAGTAAAAAGGAAGAATATGGCGGAAAGAAAACGCCGGATCAGATCATGGAGTATATTAATGAGTATCTTCCGGAAGATATTGCTGTTTTATCCTGTGAGGCAGTCCCGGAGCGTTTCCACAGCCGTCTTTCTGCTGTGAAAAAAACATATTGCTACCAGTTGGAAATGGGAGCGAAGAAAGATGTTTTCCAGAGAAATTATTATTATGGTCTGGGGAATATGCTGGATGTAGATTCCATGAAAGAGGCAGCAGCTTTTCTTACAGGCACCCATGATTTTAAAAGCTTTTGTGGCAATAAGAAGATGAAAAAAACGACGGTGCGGACTATTACAGATATAGGGTTCAGGCAGCAGGGAAGCCGTCTGCACATTTATTTTACAGGAAATGGATTCCTGCAGCAGATGGTGCGCATTCTTACAGGCACGCTAATCGAAGTGGGGATGGGAAAATGTGAGCCTGGTAAAATGTCTGATATTTTAAGGGCACAGGACAGGCAGGCAGCAGGACCTACAGCACCGGCACAGGGACTGTTTCTGCTAAATGTAGAATATGAGGATAAGTGATGACTGATTTTTTAGTAAAATGTTTTGTGAAAGATCATGATAAGACAGAAGAGCCCCAGGTACGCACCAGCTATGGTATTCTGGCCAGTATCGTGGGCATCTGCTGTAATCTTTTGTTGTTTGCATCTAAGCTGTTTATTGGCATTCTGGTAAATAGTGTGTCTGTTATGGCAGATGCCTTTAATAACTTATCCGATGCAGCTTCCTCCATTATTGGTTTTATCGGCGTTCGTATGGCGGGAAAACCGGCGGACAGTGATCATCCATTTGGGCATGGACGGATCGAGTATATTTCGGCTTTTATTGTGGCCTTTTTGGTCATTCAGGTGGGATTTTCCCTCTTTAAGACTTCTCTTGGTAAAGTCATTCATCCGGAAGAAGTGCATTTTAAATGGATTTCTGTTCTGATCCTCCTTATTTCTGTGGGAGTAAAATTCTGGCTGTCCCAGTTTAATAAAAAACTGGGAAGCAGGATCAACTCTAAGGTAATGGAAGCTACCGCTGCAGATGCCATGGGAGATGTAATGACCACCAGTGCGGCTATTTTATCACTTCTGGCATTGAAATATCTGAAATGGAATATTGATGGTGTTGTAGGTCTGGCAGTTTCTGTGGCTGTTATGTATGGCGGACTGAATATTGCAAAGGATACACTGGCACCTTTGATCGGAGAAGCGATTGATCCGGAGATTTATGAGGAGATATCTAATTTTGTGGAAGGATATGAAGGAATATTGGGAACCCATGACCTGCTCGTCCATAATTATGGGCCGTCCCATAGCATGGCGTCCATTCATGCCGAAGTTCCAAGCAATTATGACCCGGAATACTCCCATGAGATCATTGACCGGATCGAGCGGGATGCATCAAAAAAATTTAACATGATGCTGGTGATCCACATGGATCCGGTAGAGCGGGATAATAAACGTCTGGCCCAGTATCGTTCCCTGATCAGCCGTGTGCTTATGGATATTGATATCCGTCTTTCTTTCCATGATTTCCGCATGGTAGGGGCAGGAAAAAATGTGTGCCTGGTGTTTGATCTTGTAGTTCCAAGAGAATATAAAGCATCTGCGGTGAGCAGACTGAAGAACAGGATCAACAATGAAGTCAGCCGCCGGGAGCCGGGATGCCGCTGTTCTATTACAGCAGAAAACAGTTTTCGTTCAGAGAAGCATGTATCTGGCTGATCTGGTATAACAGGTATTAAAAAGGCATTGCCGCCATTTGAAATCCGAAAGGTCAGGTTGCCAGTCATGCAGCCCACGAACAGTAATAAAAACTCCGGTTATCATTGCATTTTATATAGTATACTGTTATAATAAGTAGTAATGAATACTACATGTTAAGATAATCAGATGACATGTTGGATAACCGGAGGATAGAAACATGACTTACAAGATCATTGGAGACAGCTGTCTTGATCTGACAGAAGAGCTGAAAAAGGACCCTAAGTTCCAGATGGTACCGCTGACATTGCAGGTGGGGGATGCACAGGTGGTAGATGATGAAACTTTTGATCAGAAAGCTTTTATCCGCATGGTGAAGGAGTGCCCGGAGTGCCCGAAAACTGCCTGCCCTTCCCCTGAGATCTTTAAACAAGCATATGAGGCAGCAGATGCAGAGGCTGTATTTGTGATCACTCTTTCCAGCCATTTAAGCGGAAGCTATAATTCAGCAGCCCTTGCAAAGCAGCTGTATGAAGAGGAGATGAAGGAAAAAGGAATTGAGTCTTCTAAAAAGATTGAAATTCTGGACTCTGAATCTGCATCTGCAGGACAGTTAGATCAGGCCCTTTATGTGCAGGAGCTTTGCGAACAGGGATTAGGCTTTGAAGAAGTAGTGGAAAAACTGAGAAAGTTCCGGGATGAGATGCATACCTACTTTGTTCTTGAAAGTCTGGATACCTTACGCAAGAACGGCAGACTTTCCGGTTTGCAGGCATTTTTTGCAACAGCCTTAAATATCAAACCTGTTATGGGGGCTGAACATGGCGTGATCATTAAATTAGACCAGGCAAGAGGTATTAACAAGGGACTTCAGAGAATGTGCGACATTGCCGTTAAAGAAGCTGGGGATACCACAGGAAAACGGGCTGTTGTATGTCATGTAAATAATCCGGAAAGAGGAGAGTACGTAAAGCAGGAACTGGCAAAACGTGCAGATTTTAAGGAAATCGTGGTGACCAATGCAGCTGGTGTGGCTACCGTATATGCAAATGATGGCGGAATCGTGCTGGCAATTGGTTAATAACAGGACTAAAAAATGAACAGAAAAAAATGGATATGCACGGCGGCCGCTATTACAGGGCTGCTGTTGGCAGTTATAGTGGGATTATCGGTCCGGCATATGAAAAACGGCTCTTATGTAAGTGCAAGTGAGCTGGCGGGGCAGAAAAGAGCAGAAGCTTCTAAGGACCAGGAAAATGTTGCTGAGACAGAAAAAAGCGAAGACATTGAAAATAGCAGAAATGGACAAAATCTGGATGAAGCAGCAGCTGAAAATGAAAAGGAAAGCGTTATGGATGAGCCAGAAACTGATAGTCAGGAAAGTGAATCTGAGCCAGAGGAAGCTGGTCAGCCGGTAAAATTGGTCTTTTCCGGTGACATCCTTCTGTCAGACCATGTGATGAATGCCTATAAAAATGGCGGTATCCGGAGTGTACTGGACAGTCAGTTCCAGTCCGTGATCGATGAGGCAGACATTTTCATGGCAAATGAGGAATTTCCATTTAGTACCAGGGGAACGCCGGCAGAGGATAAACAGTTTACTTTCCGGGTGGCACCATCCACGATCTTTGTTTTTAAAGAACTGGGGATCGATATTGTAACACTGGCAAATAATCATGCCATGGATTATGGTACAGATGCTTTGCTGGATACCTGCGATACTTTGGATGAAGCCGGTATATCAAGAGTAGGAGCAGGAAAGAATTTAGATGAGGCAAAAGCACCGGTTATTTTAGAAGCCCAGGGTAAAAAAATCGGCTTTTTAGGAGCTTCCAGAGTTATACCGGTAGGTTCCTGGAATGCTACTTCCACAAAGCCGGGTATGCTGACTACTTATGATCCGAAAATACTGGTAGATGAGATAAAGAAATTGCGCAGTCAGTGTGATTATCTGGTGGTATATATCCACTGGGGCATTGAACGTAAGGAAACGCCGGAAGACTATCAGAGATCTCTTGGAAAGCAGTATATAGATGCAGGGGCAGATATTGTTATCGGCAGTCATCCCCATGTACTTCAGGGTGTAGAGTATTATAAGGGAAAGCCGGTTGTATACAGTCTGGGTAATTTCATTTTCGGAAGCAGCATTCCTAAGACTGCATTGCTTAAGGTGCAGTGGGACGGGGAAGACAGCCAGCTTACCTTTGTGCCGGGGACATCTTCAGCCGGATATACCAGAGTGCTTGAAAATGCAGACCAAAAGGCAGACTTTGCCTCTTATATGACAGGGATTTCTTATGGTGTTACAGTTGAGAAAGACGGAAACGTGGTGCCACAGCAGTAAGATGGAGTACATGAAGCCGGAACAGATGAAAACGATGTACTAGGGTAAAGAGGATAAATAGCACTGTCCCTGCCATGCTCCGCGTTCTTTCAGCCTCTTATGCATCTGATTTAATACAAGTCTCTTGTTTCCGCTCCATAAAGGCGCGATCAGGAGATTTTTCGGTCCGTCACCGGTCATACGGTGTATGGTGATCCGGGGAGGCAAAAGAGTGATACAGTCGATCACAAGGTCGATGTATTCTTCCATAGAAAATACGTGAAAGGGATCCTTCTGGTAGATATCTGCCAGATCGGTCCCTTTTAATATGTGCAGCAGCTGGAGTTTGATCCCGTCAATGGGCTGGTCTGCCAGATATTTTACAGTTTCCTTCATCTGATCCGTGGTCTCACCGGGAAGTCCCAGAATTACATGAACGATCACAGTGAGTCCTGCTTTTTTCATCCGGTTTAAGGCATTCTCAAATACAGGAAGTTCATAGCCTCTGCGGATAAAATGTGCAGTTTTATCATGGATCGTCTGAAGCCCAAGCTCCACCCAGACCGGCTTCTTACTGTTTAATTCCTTTAACAGGTCAATAATATCATCCCCCAGGCAGTCCGGTCTTGTGGCAATAGACAAGGAGGCAATATCCGGATGGCTGATGGCACGTTCAAATAAAGGTTTTAAATAAGAAACAGGCCCATAGGTATTGGTAAAGGACTGAAAATAAGCAATGTAATTGATATTTTTATCAGAACCGGTCTTATTGCTTACACGCTTTTTGGCAGCTTCGATCTGATCCCATACATCGGTCTGCAGGATTTCGGCAAAATCCCCGGAACCGCCTTCACTGCAGAAAATACATCCTCTGGTTCCCAGGGTGCCGTCCCGGTTAGGACAGGTAAGACCTGCATCCAGTGACAGTTTATATACTTTATGTCCAAATGTATGTTTCAGCTCCCAGTCCAGACTGTGATAGGGACGGCCGTTCCAGTTGTGTTCCATGACATAGACTCCTTTTTGAAAAATGCTTAAAAGTTTAAATTCTTTTGCAAAATGTCCGTATGTCCTGTTATAACAGAAAAAACAGGACCTGTCTATTTAATATATATGCAATATCGAAAAATATTGTATTGTAGCAACCGGTGCATTTGTGTTAGACTGATGTCAGAGAGCCGGGAAGGGTGAAAACGAGGGCAGTCTACAACCAGTACATCGTTATTGGGAAAAGGATGTAAGAATAACCGGCAGAAAAAGGAGATGGCAGCTATGAATGTATGTGATACCATGAAGCAGTTAAATAGTGAAAGAACCGATGCATTTATGCATGAACTTTATGGAAATGGGGCAGCAGAAAATAAAGCAAGATATGAGGCGGTACTGAAAGGCTTTAAAGAGGCTTTTGGTGACAGCGAAGAAGTTCTTCTTTTTTCCTCACCAGGACGTACAGAGATCAGTGGAAACCACACAGACCATAATCATGGAAAAGTACTGGCTGGCAGCATTAATCTGGACTGCGTAGGAGCAGCTGCGAAAAACTATTCAAACCAGGTGCATATTATCAGCGAGACTTATGATCAGGATATTACGATTGACTTAAATGATCTGGAGCCGAGCATTAAAAAGGCTGGTACTGTAGACCTGATCAAAGGGCTTTTAAAAGGCTTTGAGACTTCTGGATATAGTGTTGGTGGATTTAATGCTTATATTACCAGCAATGTGATCAGTGCAGCAGGTGTCAGTTCCTCAGCTTCTTTTGAGATGCTGGTGTGCTCTATGTTGAATACATTTTTCAATGAAAGCCATATGGACAATGTAGCTTATGCCCATATTGGAAAGTATGCGGAAAATGTATGCTGGGACAAGGCTTCCGGACTTCTTGACCAGATGGCATGTGCAGTAGGCGGTCTGATCACCATTGACTTTGTGGAACCTATGACTCCTATGGTAAAGAAGATTGATTTTGATTTCCATGCACAGAACCACAGTCTGATCATTGTCCAGACAGGAAAAGGTCATGCAGATTTAAGCGCTGAGTATTCTGCTGTACCGGAAGAAATGAAAAAAGTTGCAAAATATTTTGGAAAAGATGTTCTGGCACAGGTTTCAGAAGAAAAAGTGATCAAACACCTTCCGGAAGTGAGAAAATTTGCAGGAGACCGTGCTGTGCTGCGTGCATTACATTTCTTTGAGGAAAACAAGAGAGTAGAGGCAGAGGTAGCAGCATTAAAAGATGGTCGTTTTAATGATTTTCTGGAGAATATCACAGCTTCCGGAAATTCTTCCTGGAAATGGCTGCAGAACTGCTTTACAACCAGCAATAGTGAAGAACAGGGGATAACCGTTGCATTAGCCTTAACAGAGCTGTTTATCGCAAAGAAACAGAAAGGTGCCTGCCGGGTACACGGAGGCGGTTTCGCCGGTGTTATTATGGCAATGCTGCCAAATGAGATTGTAGAAGAGTATAAAGAATACATGGAAAGCTGCCTGGGTGAAGGGTGCGTATACAAGATGAGCATCCGGCCTTATGGTGCGATCTGTGTAAGTGAATACTTATAATATTTACGGAGAACAGAGTAGGATCTATATAAAATTGGCCGCCTGCGAAAGCAGACGGCCTGTTTTGTTGCCAGCCAGTACATCGCAAATGCGCCAGTGATGCATTCGCTGAACATAGGCGTATTATTTTTTATGATAACTGTCCAGTAATTTCTGTTTTGTCTGCCACAATTCATTAGAAAGATCTACATGAACGGTGTGTGGATTTACCAGACGTTTGGACTCATCCCATAAGGTATCCAGTTCTTTCTTACAGTATTTCTGGATATCCATTACCTTTGGTGATTCATAAACGCATTCGCCGTTTAAGAAGACTGGTACTAACAGCTCACGCATGGTGTAGCTGCCAGGTGCTAATAAGGTTTTCTTCCATGTTTCCTGTGGGTCGAAGAGGAGGAGAGAATTGTTAGTATCAAACTTCTCACCTACCAGACAGATCAGATCTGCGATGATCTTGCCGTTTTCCTTGTCATAAATACGATAAATGGTCTTGTTTCCTGGATTGGTGATCTTTTCAGCATTTTCAGATAATTTGATCTTTGGAATGAACTCACCGGTGGTCTTGTCCTTTACAGCAGCTAACTTGTAAACACCGCCAAAGGATGGGCAGTCCTTCGCTGTGATCAGGTTGGTGCCAACGCCCCAGGAATTGATGGTAGCGCCCTGTACCTTTAAGCTGTCGATCAGGTATTCATCCAGGTCATTGGATGCGGAAATAACTGCATCCGGGAATCCTGCTGCATCCAGCATCTTCTTTGCCTTCTTTGATAAATATGCCAGGTCGCCGCTGTCTAAACGGATTCCGTAGAAGGTCAGCGGGATACCGGCTTCTCTCATTTCCTTAAATACTTTGATCGCATTTGGAACACCGGATTTTAAAGTATCATAAGTATCTACTAACAGGATGCATGCAGATGGATACAGCTTTGCATAGGTACGGAAAGCAGTCAGTTCATCTGGGAAGCTCATGATCCAGCTGTGTGCATGGGTTCCTTTTACCGGAACATCAAACATTTTTCCGCAGAGTACATTGGAAGTACCAATACAGCCTGCAATCATGGCAGCTCTTGCGCCGTAAGTACCGGCATCAGGGCCCTGGGCACGGCGGAGACCGAATTCCATAACACCGTCACCCTTTGCAGCGTGAACAATACGCTCTGTTTTAGTTGCGATCAGACTCTGGTGGTTGATAATGGTAAGAAGTGCTGTTTCAACCAGCTGTGCCTGCATGATCGGCGCGATTACTTTAATTAAAGACTCTCTTGGGAATACAACGGTACCTTCCGGGATAGCGTAGATATCGCCTGTAAAACGGAAAGTACTAAGATACTCTAAGAAGTCTTCTTCAAATATATTTAAACTTCTTAAATATTCAATATCACTTTCGTCAAAATGGAGTCCTTTAATATATTCAATGGCCTGTTCCAGACCGGCACAAATGGCAAAACCATTTCCATGGGGATTGGTACGGTAGAACATATCGAAGATGACAGTTTCGTTTGCGTCTTTTTCCTTAAAATAGCCCTGCATCATCGTCAGTTCATACAGGTCAGTGAGTAATGTGAGATTTCTGTGATCCATAAGTTGGCTCCCTCCTGGTACACAGTCTTTGGTTTCAAATAAATGGCTGTGTGCGGTTGTTTGTAAAGTTTCCGTAACAATATAGCATATTTATGTAAAAAAGAAAATATATCGTTACAAATTTAACAATGCTATATTCACATGACAAGACACCTGTGCTGTTCATATGAACCTAAATGTTTATTTTCTGCGTCCAAGCTGCCAGAAAGCAACAGCGCTGGCAGCTGCCACATTTAGTGAATCTACTCCGTGAAACATAGGGATGAGAACCGTGTAGTCACAGGCTGCAATGGTGGCATTTTTAAGTCCTTCCCCTTCTGTGCCAAGGACGATAGCCAGCTTTTCATAGGAAGCTAAAACCGTATCGTCAATAGATACGGAATCGGTTTTTAATGCCATGGCAGCAGTTTTAAAGCCCATATTTTTAAGTGTATCCAGAGTGGCACAAGGCCAGGAATCCTTAGGCAGAATGGTCCATGGGATCTGGAATACAGTTCCCATGCTCACACGGGAGGCGCGGCGGTATAATGGATCGGCGCAGCCATGGGTGAGGAGCACGGCGTCCATGCCAAGGGCAGCAGCGGAACGGATAATGGCTCCCACATTGGTTGGATTTACTACGTCTTCAAGAATGGCAATGTGGCTGGCATTTTTACATATTTTTTCCACAGAAGGAAGGACAATGCGCTTCATGGCACAGAGTATGCCCCGTGTCAGTGCAAATCCGGTAAGTTTTGTAAGCACATTGTATTCAGCAGTAAAAACCGGGACATCCGGGTATTTTTCAAGAAGCTGTCTGGTTTCACCTGCATCCGCTGTAACCAGGCGTTTCTCAGCCAGAAAAGAAATGGGAACATATCCGGCATGTAATGCCCGTTCAATCACCTTGGGGCTTTCAGCAATAAAAATGCCGGGAGCCGGTTCAAAATAATGGAGAAGCTGGGCCTCGTTGCATCGGGCGTAGATGTCAAGCTCCGGGGCGTTAAAATCTGTAATCTCGATTTCATTTAATTTCATAAAATAAAATTCCTTTAATAAACGATAATAATAAACCATAAGTAATATAGTTCGGTATCTTTCTTGTAATTGCTGGAAAGCAGTTTTACAAAAATGTGAAAGCATACCTGTTTCTTAGTATAAAAGAAATATATATTCTTGGCAACTGATACATCGTTTCGTAAATGATGTACCAGACACTGGTACATGGTTTCAGGAAAAATGGTTATCCTAAATCCATCAAAGAACTATAAAAATTTATTAATGCAAAGGAGACCAGATCCATGGAAAATAAAATGTTCTGTTACCAGTGTCAGGAAACTGCCAACTGTACCGGTTGTACGATCACCGGCGTCTGTGGCAAAAATCCCCAGGTTGCGGCAGCTCAGGATCTTTTGGTGTATGTGACAAAGGGGTATTGTGAGGTAACAACCAAACTGCGTAAGGAAGGCACGAATATCAGTGATGCTGAAAACCGCATGGTGGTAATGAACCTGTTTATGACCATTACGAATGCTAATTTCGATAAGGAGGCTATTGAGAACCGCATTCATGATACTCTCCATGTGAAAAAAGAATTATTAAAGAAAGTAAGAGATACTTCTGGACTTACGGAAGCCGCTTTGTGGGACGGAAACGGAGACTGGGAGGCGATCGCCAGAAAAGTGGGAGTCCTTTCCAACCCAGATGAGGATATCCGCAGCCTTCAGCAGCTGATTACCTACGGCATTAAGGGGCTTTGCGCCTATACCAAACATGCCAATGCCCTGATGCATACAGATCCCAAGCTGGATGCATTTATACAGGAAGCTCTGGCAAAGACATTGGATAATAGCCTGACGGTAGAGGAATTAGTGGCATTGACACTAAAAACAGGAGAGTACGGCGTAAAAGGAATGGCCATGTTAGATGCTGCCAATACCGGGGCTTATGGAAACCCTGAAATCACGGCGGTGAATATTGGTGTTAGGAAAAATCCGGGGATCCTGGTTTCAGGTCATGACCTGCGGGATCTGGAAATGCTTTTGGAGCAGACAAAGGGCACTGGCGTGGACGTGTATACCCACTCAGAAATGCTTCCCGCCTGCAGTTATCCGGCGTTTAAGAAATATCCTCATTTCGTAGGTAATTATGGCAATGCCTGGTGGCAGCAGAAAGAAGAATTTGAAGCATTTAACGGGCCGATCCTTATGACCACCAACTGTATCGTACCGCCAAAGGTCAGCTATAAAGACCGGCTTTATACTACTGGCGCAGCAGGATATCCAGGCTGTACCTATATTCCAGGAGGATTAGGAGAAAAGAAGGACTTTTCCCGGATCATAGAGCAGGCAAAGAAATGTCCGCCGCCAAAAGAACTGGAATTCGGCACAATCCCAGGTGGTTTTGCCCACGCCCAGGTGATTGCGCTGTCAGATAAAGTAGTGGCAGCGGTAAAGTCCGGGAAAATAAAGAAATTCGTAGTTATGGCGGGCTGCGACGGACGTATGAAGAGCCGTGAATATTATACAGAATTTGCCAAAGCACTGCCAAAAGATACCGTGATCCTCACAGCCGGCTGCGCCAAGTACCGCTACAATAAATTAAAACTGGGAGACATTGACGGCATTCCAAGAGTCCTGGACGCAGGCCAGTGCAACGACTCCTATTCTCTGGCAGTAATCGCCATGAAGCTTCAGGAGATATTTGGCCTGGATGATATCAACGACCTTCCTATTATTTATAACATCGCATGGTATGAGCAGAAAGCCGTGATCGTTTTCCTGGCTCTGCTGTCTTTAGGTATTAAAAATATCCACTTAGGTCCAACGCTGCCTGCGTTCCTGTCCCCGGCGGTGTTGAAAGTGCTGGTGGAGAAGTTTCATATTGCGGGAATCACAACGGTGGAAGAGGATATGAAGTTGTTTTTTGGATAGAACAGTTTGAAATTGCTTGCCCTTTGTGTCTGCTTCATCATAATATAAGCACAGAGGGCAGTGCGTTTATGAAGGGGATTCTCAAATTTTGAGATACATAAAGATTGACACCATATGCGACACCATATATAATATAAACAGGGGATACAAAGATGTCAAAATGGGATAAACTGATAATGCGTATATGTAATTTATCAAAAGACCTTCGATTTGATGAGTTACGGAAAGTACTGGAAAGTTACGGATATAAAATGGATGCACCGAGAAGTGGAAGCAGTCATTATACTTTCAGAAAACAGGGCTGTAATCCAATCACAATACCAAAGCATGAACCGATTAAGAAAGTATATGTAGAAATGGTGAGGCAGATTGTAGAAAGCGAGGCTAAAAATAATGAAGACGCTGAATGATTATATGGCAATGTCTTATCGTATGGAGATTGTAGAAGATAAGGATGAAGGTGGATTTGTTGTTTCTTATCCAGATCTGCCGGGATGCATAACTTGTGGAGAAACTGTAGAAAGTGCGGTAGCCAATGCTATGGACGCAAAGAGAGCGTGGATCAAAGCCGCATTAGAAGATGGCGTAGAGATTCATGAACCAGATAGCCTGGAAGATTATTCAGGACAGTTTAAATTGAGAATTCCACGCAGTCTGCATAGATCATTAGCAGAACATTCGCAGAGAGAAGGAATCAGCATGAATCAGTATTGCGTATACCTGCTTTCAAAAAATGATGCTATGTTCTCTAAATAAAGGTTATATAATATATGTAACAGGAATATTGCAGGAATACCCAAGTTTAGCCGTTGACATTTCCATCCCCAGTCATTATAATGGAATCGTTGTAATAAAATTTATAAAAGAAAAGCCAAGAAGGAGACAGTATCCTTTTCCAAACATCACAGAGAGCCGGTGCAGGTGGGAATCCGGTATTAGTAGGAGAGAGGAGAAGATCACTCCGGAGCTGCCAGCTGAAGGTTTAAGTAGGCCGGGCCGCATTTCCTGCGTTAAGGGAACTCATATGATGGTATGCAGTAACAGGTGGTTGAACGAATCTAAGCTTTCGTCCTTTTACGGGGATGGAAGCTTTTTTATTTTTTAAAGAATAGTACCTGTGAGACATTCTTCAAAACTAGAAATGGAGGAAAGCAAGGATGTATGACAAAGTCCCCACAGACCTGAAGTTTGTGGAAAGAGAAAAAGAAGTTGAAAAGTTCTGGGAAGATGAACACATTTTTGAAAAGAGTATTAAGATGCGTGAAGGCTGCCAGCCATATGTATTCTATGATGGACCGCCAACCGCAAACGGCAAGCCGCATATTGGCCATGTTGAGACTCGTGTAATTAAGGATATGATCCCAAGATTCCGTGCTATGAAGGGCTATATGGTTCCAAGAAAGGCCGGATGGGATACCCATGGACTTCCAGTAGAACTGGAAGTAGAAAAGAAGTTAGGTCTTGACGGAAAAGACCAGATCGAAAAATACGGTTTGGAGCCATTTATCAAGCAGTGTAAGGAAAGTGTCTGGAAATACAAGGGCATGTGGGAGGATTTCTCCGGCACTGTTGGTTTCTGGGCTGATATGGATAATCCATATGTTACCTATCATAATTCCTTTATTGAGTCAGAATGGTGGGCATTAAAGCAGATCTGGGATAAGGGTCTGTTATACAAGGGCTTTAAGGTAGTTCCTTACTGCCCACGCTGCGGTACCCCTCTTTCCTCTCACGAGGTAGCTCAAGGATATAAAGACGTAAAAGAGCGTTCTGCAGTAGTACGTTTCAAGGTAAAAGGTGAAGATGCTTATATTCTGGCATGGACCACAACTCCATGGACCCTTCCAAGCAACCTGGCACTTTGCGTAAACCCAAATGAAGAATACGTAAAAGTAAAGGCAGCAGACGGTTATACCTATTATATTGCACATGCATTAATGGAAAAGGTATTAGGAGAAGGCTGTGAGGTTCTGGAAACTTATGTAGGTAAGGATCTGGAATTTAAGGAATATGAACCATTATACGACTGCTCTGTTCCATACTGCGAGAAGCAGCACAAAAAAGCGTTCTATGTTGTATGTGATACCTATGTAACCTTAACAGATGGTACCGGAATCGTACACATTGCTCCTGCATTTGGTGAAGACGATGCCAATGTAGGCCGTAAGTACAACCTGCCTTTCGTCCAGTTAGTTGATGCAAAGGGTGATATGTCAGCAGATACCCCATTTGCAGGCAAGTTTGTAAAGGATGCTGATCCATTAGTATTAAAAGACTTAAAAGAAAAAGGCCTGTTATTTGACGCTCCTGCATTTGAGCACAGCTATCCACACTGCTGGAGATGCGGTACTCCACTGATCTACTATGCAAGAGAATCCTGGTTCATTAAGATGACTGCTGTTAAGGATGACCTGATCCGCAATAACAACACCATTAACTGGGTACCTGAGTCTATTGGTAAAGGCCGTTTCGGTGACTGGCTGGAGAACATCCAGGACTGGGGTATTTCCAGAAACAGATACTGGGGAACTCCATTAAATATCTGGGAATGCGAGTGCGGACATCAGCATTCTATCGGAAGCATTGAAGAATTAAAGAGCATGTCTGATAACTGCCCCGATGATATTGAACTTCACCGCCCATACATTGACGCTGTTACCATCCGCTGCCCGAAGTGCGGCAAGCAGATGAAGCGTGTACCGGAAGTTATTGACTGCTGGTTTGACTCTGGTGCAATGCCATTTGCACAGCATCATTATCCATTTGAAAATAAGGAACTGTTTGAGTCCCAGTTCCCGGCACAGTTTATTTCTGAGGCTGTAGACCAGACCCGTGGATGGTTCTATTCCCTGTTAGCTGAGTCTACCTTACTGTTTAATAAGGCTCCTTATGAAAATGTAGTTGTAATGGGTCTGGTTCTGGATGAGAACGGACAGAAGATGAGTAAGTCCAAAGGAAATGCAGTTGACCCATTTGATACATTACAGAAGCATGGCGCAGACGCCATCAGATGGTTCTTCTATACCTGCTCTGCTCCATGGATCCCAAAGAGATACCAGGATAAGGCAGTGACTGAAGGACAGAGAAAGTTCATGGGTACTTTATGGAATACCTATGCATTCTGGGTACTGTATGCAAATATCGATAAATTTGACGCTACTAAGTACAGCTTAGAATATGATAAGCTGCCGGTAATGGATAAATGGCTGCTTTCCAAGATGAACTCTATGGTCAAGGCAGTAGATGACAATCTGATGAACTACCGTATCCCTGAGGCTGCAAAGGCTCTTCAGGAATTCGTAGATGATATGAGTAACTGGTATGTGCGCAGAAGCCGTGAGCGTTTCTGGGCAAAGGGCATGGAGCAGGATAAGATCAATGCTTATATGACTCTGTATACCGCTCTTGTAACTGTTGCAAAGGCAGCTGCGCCTATGATCCCATTCATGACAGAGCAGATCTACCAGAACCTGATAAGAAATATCGACAAGAGTGCTCCTGAAAGCGTACATCTGTGTGACTTCCCTGCAGTAAGGGAAGAGTGGATCGATGAGAAGTTAGAAGCAGATATGGATGAAGTCCTTGATACGGTTGTTATGGGCCGTGCAGCCAGAAATACAGCCAATATCAAGAATCGTCAGCCAATTGCCCAGATGTATGTAAAGGCAGACCATGCATTATCTGATTTCTATGTAAAGATCATTGAAGAAGAGTTAAATGTAAAGAAAGTAACCTTTACAGATGACGTAAGAGCCTTTACTTCTTATACATTTAAGCCACAGTTAAAAACTGTAGGACCAAAATACGGCAAGCTGTTAGGAAAGATCCGTGAAGCATTGACCAACTTAGATGGAAGCGCTGCTATGGATACCTTAAATAACACCGGTGCTTTAACCTTCGACTTTGATGGACAGGAAGTTGTTCTTACAAAGGATGATCTGCTGATCGATGTAGCAAAGAAAGATGGCTATGTAACAGAAGAAGATAATTATGTAACAGTTGTCCTGGATACCAACCTGACTCCAGAGCTGATCGAAGAAGGCTTTGTCCGCGAAGTTATCAGCAAGATCCAGACCATGCGTAAGGAAGCAGGTTTCGAGGTTATGGACCATATTAGTGTATATCAGGCCAATAATGACAAGATCGCTGAGCTGATGAAGAGCAACGCAGATGAGATCAAGAACGAGGTTATGGCTGATCATATCCATTTGGGTGAGATGAAGGGCTTCACTAAAGAGTGGAACATCAACGGCGAGACTGTTATGTTAGGTGTGGAAAAACTGTAATGAGACTGTAATAGCGAGGTAAAAACTGGTTTTATCTGGTTTTATATCCGTATTTAAGTTGAAATGGACCAGAAAAAATGGTAATATGAGGGGCAGGACAGAATTGTTACCTGTCCCTTGTGCTTTTTTAGATTTGAATGTGCTTTTGGTGAAAGATGTATGCCTCCGGGTTTTAGTACACCTGCATAAGAGGGAGCACATTGGAAAATGAGGAGGAAGGCTATGAAAAATACAGGCTTTGACAAGGCTTTGTTCAAAAATGCAGTAATCTTTAATGTAAAAAACATGTTCCGCCGTACTATCGACGAAGCAACCCCTCAGCAGATCTTCCAGGCTGTGGCTTATACAGTAAAGGACGATATCATTGACCAGTGGATAACAACCCACAAGGAATATGAGAAAAAAGATGTAAAGACCCTTTATTATCTGTCTATGGAGTTTTTAATGGGTCGTGCCCTTGGAAACAATATGATCAATCTTCGTGAATATAAGGAGATCGCAGAAGCATTAGACGAAATGGGCTTTGATTTAAATGCCATTGAAGACCAGGAACCGGATGCAGCATTAGGAAATGGTGGTTTAGGACGTTTAGCAGCATGCTTCCTTGACTCTTTAGCAACCTTGGGCTATCCGGCATACGGCTGCGGTATCCGTTACCGTTATGGTATGTTTAAACAGAAGATCGAAGATGGTTATCAGGTAGAAGTTCCGGATAACTGGCTGGAAAATGGAAATCCATTTGAGATCCGTCGTCCGGAGTATGCAGTAGAAGTAAAATTCGGCGGCTATGTACGTATTGAAGACCGCAATGGTATGAGCCATTTCGTACAGGAAGGTTATCAGTCTGTAAAAGCTGTTCCATATGACCTGCCAGTTGTAGGCTATGGCAACCACATTGTAAATACACTTCGTATCTGGGATGCAGAACCGGTTAATACCTTTAACCTGGATTCCTTTGACCGCGGTGATTACCAGAAGGCAGTTGAACAGGAAAATCTGGCTAAAAATATTGTTGAAGTTCTTTATCCAAACGATAACCATTATGCAGGTAAAGAACTGCGTTTAAAACAGCAGTATTTCTTTATTTCTGCCAGCGTCCAGAGAGCTGTCCAGAAATTTAAAGAAAAACACGATGATATCCATCAGTTCCCGGAGAAGGTGGTATTCCAGTTAAATGATACACATCCAACTGTAGCAATCCCTGAGTTAATGCGTATCCTTTTAGACGATGAAGGCCTTACCTGGGAAGAGGCATGGGATATTACTACCAGAACCTGTGCATACACCAATCATACTATTATGTCTGAGGCACTGGAGAAGTGGCCGGTAGACTTGTTCTCCCGTCTGCTCCCACGTATTTATCAGATCGTAGAAGAGATCAACCGCCGTTTTGTAAATGAGATCCAGCAGAGATATCCTGGCGATCAGGACAAGATCGCAAAAATGGCAGTTGTATACAACGGTCAGGTTAGAATGGCTTACATGGCGATCGTAGCAGGCTTCTCAGTAAACGGCGTTGCAAGACTGCATACAGAGATCTTAAAGCATGAGGAGTTAAAAGACTTCTATGAGATGATGCCTGAGAAATTCAACAATAAGACTAATGGTATTACCCAGAGACGTTTCTTGCTTCACGGCAATCCGTTATTAGCTGACTGGGTAACAGATAAGATCGGTGATGACTGGATCACAAATCTGCCTCATATTAAAGAACTGGCAGCATTTGCAGGTGATAAGGAATGCCAGAAGGAATTCCTGGATATCAAATATAAGAATAAAGTCCGTCTGGCTAAGTACATTAAGGAGCATAACGGCATTGACGTTGATCCAAATTCTATTTTCGATGTACAGGTAAAGAGACTTCATGAGTATAAACGTCAGCTGATGAACATTCTTCATGTTATGTATCTTTATAACCAGTTAAAGGATAATCCAAACATGGATATGGTTCCAAGAACCTTTATCTTCGGTGCAAAGGCAGCAGCAGGCTACCGCCGCGCAAAACTGACTATTAAGCTGATCAATTCAGTAGCAGATGTGATCAACAATGATAAGTCCATTGGCGGTAAGATCAAGGTGGTATTTATTGAAGATTACCGGGTATCCAACGCAGAGATCATCTTTGCTGCAGCGGATGTGAGCGAGCAGATCTCCACAGCCAGCAAAGAGGCTTCCGGTACCGGCAACATGAAGTTTATGTTAAACGGCGCTCTTACATTAGGAACTATGGATGGTGCAAATGTTGAGATCGTAGAAGAAGTTGGACAGGAAAATGCCTTTATCTTTGGCCTTTCTGCAGACGAAGTTATCAATTATGAGAATAACGGCGGCTATAATCCAATGGATATCTTCAACAATGATCCTAAGATCCGCAGAGTGCTGATGCAGCTGACCAATGGATATTATTCACCAAAGGATCCGCAGATGTTTAAGGAAATCTATAATTCTCTGTTAAATAACTTTGGCGGCAGCCGTCCGGATACTTACTTTATCCTGAAAGACTTCCGTTCTTATGCAGAGGCTCATGAGAAGATCGACAAGGCTTACAGAGACAGACAGTGGTGGGCAAAAGCAGCTCTTATTAATGTTTCCCATAGCGGTAAGTTTACATCTGACCGTACCATTGAAGAGTATGTAAGAGATATCTGGCATCTGAAAAAGGTGACATTAGAGCAGTAAAATTGGTTCATGCAAGTGCATGAATGATAATGAAAACTGTGATTTAGGGGGTGTTGCAGAAGCTTGTGTTTTTGCGGCATCCCTGTTTTTTCATTTAGGATTATGCCACCCTCAGGTGACATGTCAGTTTATTTACACCAAAGAGAGGAACAAATAATATGAAGATAAGAGATATACTGGCAGAGGGAAGACCAACACTTTCATTTGAAGTGTTCCCGCCAAAGACAGCAGATGCGTATGAATCCGTGGAGAAGGCAGCTTCTAAGATCGCTGAGTTAAAGCCGGATTTTATGAGTGTTACTTACGGTGCCGGAGGCGGAACCAGTGAGTATACAGTAAAGATCGCATCTACTATTAAAGAAGAGTATGGTGTAACACCATTGGCACATCTTACCTGTGTTTCTTCAACAAGAGAGAAAGTACATCATGTATTGGAGGAATTAAAGGCGCATAAGATCGAAAATGTTCTGGCGCTAAGGGGGGATATCCCGCAGGATGGGAAAACACCGGAAGTTTATCACTATGCTTCTGAACTGATCAGTGAGATCAAAGAAGCAGGAGATTTCTGCATTGGTGCAGCCTGCTATCCGGAAGGACATCCGGAATCTTCTAATAAATCTGTGGATATGGACTATTTAAAGCAGAAGGTGGATGCCGGCTGTGATTTTGTCACTACCCAGATGTTTTTTGACAACAGTCTTCTTTACAGCTATTTATACCGCATCCGTGAGAAGGGCATCACCATTCCTGTGATCGCAGGTATCATGCCTGTTACCGGCGGAAGCCAGTTAAAGCGTATTGCACAGATGTCAGGAAGCTATATGCCGGCACGTTTCTTATCATTAGTAGATAAATATGGAGATAACCCGGCAGCTATGAAGCAGGCTGGTATTGCTTATGCTACAGACCAGATCATAGATCTTCTGGCAAATGGCATTAAGGGAATCCACGTATATACCATGAATAAGCCAGATGTGGCTGCACAGATCCAGAGCAATATTTCTGAGCTTTTGAAGTAACGTAATGAGTCCAAAAGAAAAACAAGCGGCTGCGTAGCAGACATTTGTTTTTCTTGGACCATTAACGAAGGTCCAGCCTGCGAATGCAGGCAGTAGAGCACGTAAGTGCGAGGACCTGAGTCTGGCATTTGGTTTGACAGCAGGAGGATATACAGGAAATGGAACTGGCAGATATTAACAGAAGAGAGATTCTGCGTTATCTGGGCTATAAAAACCAGGAAGCAGACGAACATATAAACAGGATCGTGGAAGACTGCCTGGAGCTTTTGTGGAAAAATGTTTCGCCTAAATACCGGGTACGGGAATTTTCACTTACTCTTGGAGAAGATAACATGATCGACGGGGAGGTTTTTCAGGCAAAAAGCAAGAACCTTTCTGTTAATTTAAAAGATTGTGAAAAAATACTGGTTTTTGCTGCTACCCTGGGAGTGGGAGCGGATTACCTGATCCAGAAGTACAACCGCCTGGAAATGAGCAGGGCAGTGATCTTACAGGCAGCTTCCGCTGCTATGATCGAGGAATATTGTGACCAGGTATGTGAAGGCCTAAAAAGAGAATATGAAGAAAAGGGCCTTTACCTGCGTCCAAGGTTCAGTCCCGGATATGGGGATTTTTCTCTAAACTGCCAGAGGAATGTTTTAAATGCCCTGGATGCAGGAAAGCACCTGGGGATCAAACTGACAGACAGTTTCCTGATGATGCCTTCCAAATCCGTGACAGCAGTGATCGGAGTGAGCAAAAAGCCCCACCGCTGTGATGTGAAGGGCTGTGAAGCATGTGGCAAGACAGACTGCCTTTACAGACGATGATCGATGAAAAATAAAAGAGGTTCACATATGAATGTTTTAGATGCAATGAAAGAACACCGCCTGTTTTGTGACGGCGGTATGGGAAGCCTGCTTCAGGCGGCAGGCCTTGCAGCTGGAGAATTGCCGGAACGCTGGAATCTTTCCCACCCGGAAGTGATCACAAATGTACACAGAAAATATCTGGCAGCAGGTGCAGATATTATGACTACGAATACCTTTGGCGCTAACCGGTTAAAATTTGACAAGGATGGGGAGTTAAAGGCCATTGTAGAGGCGGCTGTTGCCAATGCAAGAAAAGCAGTAGATGAGGCTGGCAGAGGCTATGTAGCCCTGGATCTGGGCCCTACAGGAAAGCTTTTAAAGCCACTGGGGGATCTGCCTTTTGAGGCAGCAGTATCTTTGTATAAAGAAGTAGTTTCTATTGGTGCGGCAGCAGGCGCTGATCTTGTGCTTATCGAGACCATGAGTGACAGCTATGAGTTAAAAGCAGCTGTTTTAGCTGCAAAAGAGGCGGGCATTGATCCAAAAACAGGAGAAAGACTGCCTGTTTTTGCTACGGTCATTTATGATGAAAAGGGAAAACTTCTTACAGGCGGTAATGTAGAGTCTACAGTGGCACTGTTAGAAGGTCTTGGCGTAGATGTACTGGGGATCAACTGCGGTCTTGGCCCGGAGCAGATGAAAGATATTCTGGCAGATATCCTGAAAGTTTCCTCTACACCGGTACTGGTAAACCCAAATGCAGGACTTCCAAGAAGTGAAAATGGAAAAACGGTTTATGACGTAGATCCAGAAGATTTTGCTGCTGTTATGGAAGAAATTGTAAAAATGGGTGCTGTGGTAACCGGCGGCTGCTGCGGTACTACCCCAGATCATATCCGGGCAATGGTAGAACTGACAAAGGATATTCCGGTACAGCTTCCGGAAAAGAAGCACCGTACTGTTATTTCTTCTTATTCCCAGGCTGTTGTATTTGATAAAAAGACCATTATTATTGGAGAACGTATTAATCCTACAGGAAAATCCAAGTTTAAACAGGCTCTGCGTGATCATGATCTGGAATACATCCTTCGTGAAGGCGTGACCCAGCAGGATAATGGTGCAGATGTCCTAGATGTTAACGTAGGTCTTCCGGAGATTGATGAGTCTTCTATGATGGAAGATGTAGTAAAAGAACTGCAGGCAGTGATCGACCTGCCATTACAGTTAGATACTTCCAGTGCAGAGGCAATGGAGCGGGGACTTCGTGTATACAATGGAAAACCGCTGATCAACTCCGTTAATGGTAAAAAAGAGGTTATGGAGCAGATCTTCCCGCTGGTTGCAAAATACGGTGGAGTAGTTGTAGGGCTTTGTCTGGATGAAGACGGTATCCCTGAAACTGCGCAGGGAAGAATTGCAGTAGGTAAGAAGATCATTGATACAGCTGCCACTTACGGAATTGGGCCGGAAGATATTATTTTAGACGGTCTTTGCATGACTGTAAGTTCTGACAGCCAGGGAGCTATTGTTACTCTTGAAACCCTTAGAAAGATCCGGGACGAACTGGGCGGAAAGTCTGTTTTAGGTGTATCCAATATTTCCTTTGGACTTCCACAGAGAGAGATCATCAACGGCGCTTTCTTTACCATGGCAATGGAAAGCGGTTTAAGTGCTGCTATTATCAACCCCAATTCTGAGGCTATGATGCGGGCTTATTATAGCTTTAATGCATTGATGAACCTGGATCCCCAGTGCAGTGAATATATCAGCATTTACAGTGGTCAGACGGCAGGTCTGGGACAGACTATTGGAAAAGGCGGAAATGGTGCCGGAGGTTTAGGAACAGCCGGAAATGGCGGGGCAGGTGCCGGAAGCCTGGGAAATGCCATTGAAAGAGGCTTAAAAGAAGTGGCAGTAGAAAGTGTGACTGCTCTTTTAAAAGAGAAAGAAGCACTGGATGTGATCAACGAAGAGATCATTCCGGCACTGGACCATGTAGGAAAAGGCTTTGAAAAAGGGACTGTTTTCCTTCCTCAGCTGTTAATGAGCGCAGAAGCGGCTAAAGCAGCTTTTGAAGTGATCAAAAATGCCATGGCAGGAAGCGGGGAAACCCAGGAAAAGAAGGGAACCATTATTCTTGCAACTGTTAAGGGTGATATCCATGACATAGGAAAGAACATTGTAAAAGTTCTTCTGGAAAACTACAGCTACGATGTGATCGATCTTGGAAAAGATGTTCCGCCGGAAACAGTAGTAGAAGAAGCTGTAAGCCGCCATGCGCCATTAGTAGGTTTAAGCGCCTTGATGACCACAACTGTTCCAAGTATGGAAGAAACCATTAAGCAGCTGCGTGAAAGCGCACCATGGGTAAAAGTTATGGTAGGTGGGGCAGTACTGACCCAGGAGTATGCAGATACCATTGGTGCAGATGCTTATTGTAAAGATGCCATGGCATCTGTACACTATGCGGAGACTATCTTCTAACCAGCGACAAACTACCATTTATTACCAGGTGATTTTCCAGAAAAATGTGATAATATAGTTTCGTAACAAAAACGCAACAAAATTGTAACAAAATGAAAGCGAGGACAAAATTATGTTATCAGTATCCACAATGGCACTTGCAGCAATGCTCGGCTCCGCATGCGTACCAAACGCAAATCAGGCATGCAATGTAAATACCTGTACATACGATCAGGCAAACTGCATCCAGGCAGAGTGTGCAGCCAATGGCGGACAGGACTTAAACTGCCTGTTAAATGGTCTTGGCGCATGCCTTCCAAATGGCTGCCAGGATGGAAATGTAAGACCAGCTGGCGGATTTGGTCAGGGAAGCTGCAGAAGATAAGCACATTGGATCCTACAATACGTAATGTTACAAAAGAAGAATAGATAAAAAATATAAGAAACATAGGAAAAGGCCGTCTGCTGAAAATAAAGAGCAGGCGGTCTTTTCGTTTTATAGCAGTTTTTTTGTCTGTGGTTCACTGATAAAGATTTTCCCCTTATTCAAATAAATCATATTTTCTTCTGCCAGTTCCTGTACTGTCCGGTTTACTGTACGTACTGAGCAGCCAAGGTGTGCGGCAATCTCCGGTCTGGTGAAGGGGATGCGGATGGGGTAGACAGATCTGGTTTTTGTATTACCAGTTCCATTGTCATTGTGCATGCTGTCATTTACAGCCTGTGTTGCCTGTTCTTTCAGAAAGACCAGCATGCGGGTGCGGTTGTCAGCAAAAAGGTTCTGGCGCTGGAACTGTGCCTGGACTACTAACTGGGAGATGATCATGCGGCTTCTGAGGAAAAGGGCATGGGGATCTTTTCGTAGCCAGGTCATATATTCCGCGGCAGGGATCACCAGGCAGAGGGAATTTTCAAGTGTAGCAAGTGTTACCAGACGGGGCTGTTTTTCAGTGAAAAATTCGTAATCACCAACTATGTCCAGAGCACGTATCTCCGTAAAATGATAAGGTATATTTGCCACATGTTCTTCAACTGCTTCCAGCCGGCCTTTTAAAAGAATATACACATGGGCGCAGCTGTCCCCGGCAGCTACCAGACGGCTGTCTTTTTTATAAGAGCGCAGCATCAGCACCGTCTGTATATAAGGCGGTGCAAATTTAAAGAAATTTTCTAAAAAGCTTTTTTGTTTTAAGGTAAATGGATAATTAAATTTATTGATATTCAACAAAACTGCCACATGTCCTTTTTTTAATTATGATAGCATTTTATAATATAAGTGTCAAAAGGTCTTTTTATAGAGGAATATAAAAAGACTCCGGGAGTACATAAAATAAAAAAAGGAGGAGTTTATTATGGGAACACCACACAATCAGGCGGAAAAAGGTGAGATCGCAAAAAAGGTATTGATGCCGGGGGATCCTCTTCGTGCTAAATTCATTGCAGAGAATTTCCTTACAGATGCGAAGCTGGTCAATGAAGTCCGTGGGGCATATGCGTATACAGGTACTTATAAAGGGGAAAAAGTAACTGTTATGGCAAGCGGAATGGGAATGCCATCTATAGGAATTTATTCCTATGAGTTGTTTTCTGTTTATGATGTAGACCAGATCATCCGTATTGGTTCTGCAGGCGCTTATGTACCGGAATTGAATTTAGGCGATGTAGTGTTGGAAGAAAGTGCATGGAGTGAGTCTACTTTTGCGCATACCCAGAACGGCTACGATAAAGACACGATCTATCCAGATCCTGAATTAAATGCCCATATTTTAGAGGCTGCAAAGCGCAATAACATTACTGTAAAGCCTGTAAAAGTACATTCCAGTGATGTATTTTACACAGAGCCAAATGTAGACGGTTACAAAGAGATCAGCGCAAAACATGGTTGTGCCTGTGTGGAAATGGAAAGCTTTGCTCTGCTCCACAATGCAAATGTGCTTCATAAAAAAGCAACCTGTATGCTGACTATTTCTGATTCCATGCCAAAGAAAGAGCATGCCACAGCAGCAGAACGCCAGACTTCCTTTACAGATATGATGACCGTCGCTTTAGAGGCTTGTCTGGATTAAGATTTTGACGTATAAAATCCTGTAATGTTTCATAAAATCCCCATAGGAGTAAGATATGCTCTGACAATTTAAAAATGTTGGGGCAAAAGGGGATTATATAAAATGGAAAAAAATGGAAATAAAGAAAAAATCAAAGAATCTGAAAATGGAAAAATTCTGATCAAAGGTCTTGTGATCGGTTCGACCATGACTTTGCCGGGAGTCAGCGGCGGTTCCATGGCTATGGTTTTGGGAATTTATGACCGTCTTTTAAAACATGTTAGTGAAATAACAAAATATCCAAAAGAAAGTCTCACATTTCTGCTCTGGTTTGCAGCCGGAGCAGGAAGCGGGGCTTTTTTGTTTTCCAGAGGGATCAGCTGGCTTTTAACTACAAGAGCTGAGGGCGTTTTGCGTTTTTTCTTTCTGGGAGCGGTAGCAGGTGGAATTCCTATGATTTTAAAAAACGCCAGTGTAAGGCGTATCAGGGGGAGAGAACTGATATGTATCCTTACAGGAATCTTTACAGCCCTTCTTATTGCCCTGATCCCTCAGGGGATGTTTGCCCCTGAAGTGGGAAATGCCCCTTTAAATATGCTTTTTCAGTTTGCAGGCGGCTTTATCATAGCAGTCGCTTTAGTCCTTCCGGGCATCAGCGCATCCCAGATGTTATATATGCTGGGAATTTACGAAAGCACATTAAAAGCAGTCAGCAGACTGGATGTTTTTGCACTTTTTCCCTTAGCTGCTGGCGGGATTCTTGGAATGTATCTCACAGCCCGTATACTGGAACAGCTGATCAAAAAGCACAGGGAAGCCACATTTTTAATAATATTAGGTTTTATGCTGGCATCACTGTGGTCACTGTTGCCAGGCCGTTTAATACAGGAAAACATGCTGTTTTGCGGCATATCGCTGGTAGCAGGTTTTGTAAGTCTTTATTTTTTGTCAGCAAAGTGAGCAGTTGGAAAATTGAAAGATATTTTCGTGATAATACGGAAAAAGAGTTGCAACATTCTGAATAAATGGTAAAATAAAAGTAAATTTTCGGGGATAAGTTAACAGCATTAATTTGTAATACAGGAGAAGGAGGGGAATACATGGAAACTTTAAAATCTCTTACAGAGCAGGTGGCAGCAGCCACAGGAAGCAAAAAAGCGGAATTGGTGCTGAAAAATGCACGTATCGTCAATGTATTTACCCAGTCAGTGGAAGAAGGGGATATTGCAATTGAAGAAGGGCGTATTGTGGGGATCGGAACCTATGACGGGGTGATGGAGTCAGAACTGAAAGGGGCTTATGTCTGCCCGGGCTTTTTAGATGGTCATATCCACATAGAAAGTTCTATGACTTCCCCCGGGGAATTTGAACGGGCTGTAGTACCACATGGCACTACGGCTGTGATCACAGATCCCCATGAGATCACAAATGTGGCAGGAGAAGCGGGGATCCGGTTTATGATGCAGTCGGCAAAGAAGCTGAATCTGGATGTATATTTTATGCTTCCTTCCTGTGTGCCGGCCACAGATCTGGATGAATCCGGGGCAGAGCTTCTGGCAGCAGATCTGGAACCATTTTACATAGAAGAAAAGGTTCTGGGACTGGCAGAGGTAATGAATGCTTACGGCGTGACCCATGGGGATAAAGACTGTCTGGAAAAACTGATACAGGCACGTTCTTTAAGGAAAGCCATTGATGGCCATGCACCGTCTCTTTCCGGGAAAGAGTTAAATGCCTATGTGACTGCCGGGATCCGCTCTGACCATGAATGCTCTGATTTTGAAGAAGCAAGGGAGAAGTTTGCCAGAGGCCAGTGGATCATGATCCGTCAGGGAACAGCGGCAAAGAATCTAAAAGGCCTTATAGGAATGTTTGAAGATCCTTATTATCAGCGGTGCCTTCTGGTCACAGATGATAAGCATCCGGGAGATCTGATCCGTATCGGTCATATTGATGCCATTATAAGAGAAGCGGTTTCCATGGGTGCTGATCCCATCCGGGCGATCCGCATGGGCACTTTAAATACCGCTATGTATTTTGGACTTTCAGATATGGGGGCAGTAGCACCGGGATATCTTGCAGATCTGGCTGTTTTTGATAATTTGAAGGATTTTAATGTAAAACAGGTATACAAAGGCGGAAAACTGGTGGCAGAAAACGGAAAAATGCTCCACCAGAAAGAAAAAGCCACAGACTGGTCTGATGAGATTAAAGAACGTGTATTCCATTCCTTCCACAGAGGTCCTATTACAGTGGAAGAACTGCAGTTAAAAGAAAACATAGGAACCCATCAACGGGTCATTGACATGGTAGCCCATGAACTGATCACAAAAGAGCGGATCGAAGAGTGGAAAGAACTGCCAGGTGTTGCTCCCGGCGTAGATATAAGCCGCGACATTGTAAAACTGGCTGCCATTGAACGGCATAAAAATACCAGTCATGTGGGACTGGGCTTTTTAGGAAAATATGGCTTAAAGAGAGGAGCCGTAGCCACCAGCATCGGCCATGATTCCCACAATCTTGTCATCGCCGGAGTTACTGACGAAGACATAGTCATTGCCGGCAACCGTGTGATCGAAAATGGAGGGGGACTTGCCATTGCCCTTGATGGAAAAGTATTAGCAGACCTGTCTTTGCCTATTGGCGGACTTATGGCAGATGAACCGGTAGAAGTGGTAGATGAAAAGCTGGAGTATATGAAAAAGATTTCTACGGAACTGGGCATTTCAGAAGATATCGATGCTTTCATGACACTGGCATTTATCAGTCTTCCGGTGATCCCTAAACTGAGGCTGAATACATATGGAATTGTGGATGTGGAGAAGCATCAGGTGGTAAAAGCCAGGTTTGAGTGAGAATAACAATTTAAAACAGTTTAAACTGATCAAAAAATCAATCGTAAATTTTTGCGATTGTTTTTGCGGTCGTTTTTAATTAATCGACTGTAAATTCCTATTTAATAATTGTTTATCTTCTTTTTTGTTTCAACCTCTGTGTAACTACTAATTTTATAAATGTAACCTATTTTATGTTACATTTATAAAATCACATAACTTGTCCCAATCTTATCCTTCTTTATAGAAATTACGCTTTTCCATTTGCTCCTTTTCCTCTATTTTTTCATTAATCTTCCTTATTTTTTGTCTGATTTGATACATTGACGTAGTACATTCAATATCCATTCTATTTTCATATATTATCCAATCTATTATCACATCCAATGCATAGTCTTTCACAATTTGATCTATTTCAATCTCTATCTCCTGTAAAAAATTAATTCTAATCACAAGTTCTAATACATATATAAAAAACCATGTTATATATTTACTTCTACCATCATTGGATTCATAGACAAATGTAGCTATACTATTTTCAGAAAATACATAATGGTCAAACTCATTTCTTTCTTCTGCTAAATTATATTTGAATTGTTCAGCTGACATTCCCAGCAAAGATATCCCTTTTCGCACTTTTTCTACATCAATAGTTCCTTTAAATAACCTATCTAAACTTGCCCTAACATTTCGTGTTTCTTTAAATGTATTAATTATAAATCCATCACCAATATTCAAAATGAGGGATAACAAATGATTGGAATTAATTTTTTCATACGCCTCTGAATGAATATAATAAAAAGCATTCACCATTGATTTTGTCATCTTTTTCTGACATCTACCGGTGTTTCTAAATTTATCATATTTTTTTATGACATCTTCTGATAAATCTCTCCGATTCCTTCCTAATAGCTCTGAACTATACCATTGTTTTCCAGTATTATAAAAATTGACCCTTATCAGCTTTGATGCATCTTGTTCATTCCCATCTACCCAAAATTGAATTGGCCTGTAAAAATAACCGTCATACAAAAACAATAATTCCCATATTAGATAAAATACTTCTTCAACATTTTTACCATTAAGCTCTATATCACATATTGTATCTTTAATTAATATTATGATATCTACGTTGCTATAGCTAGTCTTTACATTTTGATCGCTCCATTCTCGAATATAGCTTTTTACTTTTAATTTAACATTCCATTTCATTATACCTTACCCTTTTCCTTTTTGAGCTTAAATTGTATTGCTCAAATAATTAATCACATATCCAAACCTGTGATATAGTATCACTTAATATTTATATCTCTTTAACCATTTACGTTTTTCAACTATAATTATCGGGCCACCATAGTAATCAATCCTTACTATGTCACTTTCTTTAATTCGTATTTCCTCGTCGTATTCATTTACATATCTATTTACAATTATCCATTCTCCTTGTTTCTTTATACTTCCAGCCGCCGCAAATTGAGCTTTTTCACTTCCTTTTACATAAATATCTGCATATCTATTATCTAAAACGAAGGCTACCTCAAAATAATTAAGCAAACAAATTGCCCAAACCAATAACAATGTACAAAATATAATTTCTGCAATCCAGACGTATTTACCATACAAATCTAAAAAAAATGGAATTCCATATATCATATAAAGTATAAATATTAGTAATTCTTTTTTTCTTCCAGCCTTCCAAAGTTCCATTTTGCTATTAGCACTTCTACAATTCAAAAAAACAACTATTCCATTTAAACCAAAATA